>ENA-OQIK01000004-OQIK01000004.1-human-gut-metagenome-genome-assembly--contig:-NODE-4-length-294503-cov-9.049228_pt1 | contig 294503 bp, 254 predicted proteins | sample MGYA00242578_ERZ504743 | MGnify/ENA primary metagenome ERZ504743 (study PRJEB26092, sample SAMD00036441) | human gut metagenome | host: Homo sapiens | study: EMG produced TPA metagenomics assembly of...
CGGTAATGACCCTGGTAAGGTGGGATATTCTCTTTTCCCCCCCCCCCGCCACTGCCGTTATGTTTCTTTTAGCAATTCATCCCACCGCTTCAGAAACGGGGGACTTCTTGTCTACTGGTGTTAAAATCCGTTATTTCTATAGTATCACACTTTCTATCAGACGGCAAACGCGATTTAAAGAGGCAGGCACAAAGGGAAATACTTTCCTTTTATGTCTGCCTCTGAATATCATTTTTTATTTTACTTCTTTATAAAAGTTTACGCAGTCCGACGGATCATAATAGATTTTATTATCCGCAAGCAGCGTGGAAACACCGTTCTGTACTTCGATGATGCTGACCGCACAGTTGTACGGCACGCCGCCGTGCCAGAAGTCGTTCTTGTCTTCATAGACATTGCGTAGCAGCGCACGCATGCAGCAGCCGTGGGTGGCGATCAGGATCGTCTTGTCCTGGAGCTCCGGTTTTGCAGTCAGCTCATGATAGAACGCTTCTGCCCGGTCGCAGACCTCCTGGATCGTCTCTCCGTCTCCCGCCGGGCGGAAGTGGAACGGATCTCTGTAAAAATCGTCGAAGTGTTCAGACGGAATCTCAAAATTGTTTGCCCGGCATCCAAGCCCTTCCCAGGAGCCAAAGGAAAGCTCCATCAGGCGGTCGTCGGTCGTAAGCGGCACATTTCTGCCCGCAAGGACGAGCTCTGCCGTGTGCTTTGCGCGGCGCAGTGGACTGGAAATTCCAAGGTCAAACGGGATATTTTTCAGTCCTTCCGCCGTCACTTTCGCCAGACGGACACCATTCTCATTCAGCTCGGTGTCCGTCTGGCCCTGCAGTCTGCCTTCTACGTTCCACGCAGTTTCACCGTGGCGCATGATATAAAGTTTCATAAAAATCAGCCTCTCAGTTCGATGTTGAACTCATTCTGCAGTTTCTTGCAGATCTTCTCGACAAATTTCTGTACTTTTTCGAAGTCAAATGCTTCTTCCTTCGGTGCAAAGGTGACGGTGAACGCCATGCTCTTCTTGCCTTCCGGAATCTGGCCGCCCTCGTAAACATCGAACAGACGGATCTCTTTTACGTATTTGTTTGCCTCGCGGATACAGTTCTCTACATCGCCGCAGCTGATGTTTTTGTCCATGACAAATGCCAGGTCACGTTTCTCCTCCTGGAATTTGGAGATCGGCTGGAAGGTGCGTTTTTTGCCGTACCATCTGGAGAGCTCTTTTAAGTCAAGCTCCATGATGTAAGAGGAAGTACGCATGCTCAGCTCGTTCTGGATATCGTATGCTGCTTTTCCGAAGTATCCGATTTCTGTACCCTCGCAGAGTACTTTCACTGCCTGATACGGATGCAGGAAGGATTTCTGAACCGGCTCGTAGGTGAACTCAATGTCCATGCTCTCGGCGATGGTGTTGGCGATGCCCTTCATAGTGAAGAAGCTCTCGTTGTTTCCGAAGGTTCCGACGCAGAGAACTTTTCTCTCATCCGGGTAGGATGTCAGCGGCAGGGACTCCGGAATGTAGATGCTTGCTACCTCGAACAGTCTTCCTTCAAGGGTGCCCTGTTTCTCATTTCTGGAAATGGCATTCAGCATGGAAGCTGCCAGTGTGGTACGCATCAGGGACAGATCCTGGTTGATCGGGTTGATGATCTCGATGGCATTTCTCTCTTTTGCATCTGCCGGCAGTTTCAAGAGATCCAGATCTGCAGGGGAGAAGAAGGAGTAATGCATGCACTCGTAGATACCCATGGTGCATAAGGTATTCTTCAGTGCCAGCTCGCCTTTCTGCTCTTCATTGTAGCCGCCCATCGTTACCTGTGCAGCGGAAAGGAAGGTATCGGTTACGTGATCGTAGCCGTACATACGGATGACTTCCTCTGCCACGTCCGGATAGCGCTCGACATCGTTCTCTCCCTCCGGCAGCATATCCTCACGGTAAGCCGGAACCTGGATGGTCAGCTCATCGCCGTTGATTTCCGGTGCAAAGTTCAGGTTTTTCATAATGCGGAGAATCTCTGCTTCCGGAACTTCGATACCGAGTACGCCGTTTACTTTGCTGACACTGACGGTCATCGGAGTCGGATCGATGGAGTTTCCGGTGTTCACATCGAAATGGGTACGGGAAACTTTACCGCAGCCAAGCTCTTCCATCAGATGCAGCGCACGTTTCATACCAAGTACGGTTGAATACTCGTCCACGCCTTTCTCATATCTTGCACTGGCATCCGTCGCTTTTCCAAGCGCACGGGCTGTCTTTCTGACGTTGTCGCGTGCGAATTTTGCGGACTCAAACATAACAGACTCTGTCGTGTCGCGGATCTCGGAGTTTAAGCCTCCCATGACACCGGCAAGTGCAACCGGTTTTACGCCGTCGCAGATCACGAGGTTGTTCTCATTCATTGTGTATTCCTGCTCATCGAGGGTCACAATCTTTTCATTTTCTTTTGCTCTTCTGACACAGATTTCATTGCCTTCCAGATAAGAGCAGTCAAAAGCATGCATCGGCTGGCCGATCTCTTTTAAGACGTAGTTTGTGATATCAACCACGTTGGAGATCGCGGACATGCCGACGAGTGCCAGACGGCGTTTCATCCATGCCGGGGACTCTCCGATTTTTACGTCATATACGTAATGAGCGCTGTAACGCGGGCAGAGTTCCGGAGCTTCCACGCGGACAGAGAAGCCTTCTTTTTCCACATCCGTCTCGGTGTAATCGGTTGCCGGCATTTTTAAAGGTTTTTCCAGCATCGCCGATACTTCTCTTGCGATACCGAGGATACTCTGGCAGTCCGGTCTGTTTGCAGTCAGGGAGATATCAAAGATCCAGTCGTCAAGACCTGTCAGCTCTTTGACATCTGCGCCAAGCTCGGCATCTTCCGGCAGAACAAGCAGTCCGTTGTAGCCTGCGCCCGGGTACAGATCCTCGGTAAGGCCGAGCTCCACGCCGGAGCAGAGCATTCCGCAGGACTCATATCCTCTTAATTTTCCTTTTTTGATGGTCATAACACCCTCGATGGTCTTATGATCTTTTGCTGTTGCATAAACAGAAGCGCCAGGAAGGGCAACCGGGAATTTTCCGCCGGTGTGCACGTTGTCTGCGCCGCAGCAGATCTGCATGGTGCCGTGTTCTCCTGCATTTACCTGGCACACATGAAGATGGGTCTCCGGGATCGGCTCGCAGCCCTCCACCAGACCGACAACAACGTTGCTGATGTCTTTTCCCACCTGATAACGCTCTTCTACTTCAAAACCGCCGTCGAACAGTTTTTTCTCCAGTTCTTCCGGGGTAACATCGATATCTACATATTCTTTCAGCCAACTTAACGGTACTAACATATTAAACCTCCAAATTCAAACTGTTTCGTCTTTATTTCTCGTTAATCTGATTTAAAACCCGCAGATCGGAACCGAATAACAGTTTGATGTTGTTGATTCCGTATTTCAGCATGGCGATACGCTCCAGGCCGATGCCAAAAGCGAAGCCGCTGTACTCTTCTGAATCAATGCCGCAGTTCTCCAGCACGCGTTTGTTTACGATACCTGCTCCAAGGACCTCGATCCAGCCGGTTCCCTTGCAGAGGCTGCATCCTTTTCCGCCGCAGGCGAAGCAGCTGCAGTCTACCTCAACGGACGGCTCCGTGAACGGGAAGTAAGATGGACGAAGACGTGTTGTCGTTCCCTCGCCGTAGATCTTCTGTACGAGTACGTCGAGCATTCCTTTCAGGTCGCAGAGGGTGATGTTTTTGTCGACAACGAGTCCCTCCATCTGATGGAACATCGGAGAATGGGTTGCGTCGTCATCAGACCGAAAAACACGTCCCGGGGAAAGGATCTTGATCGGCGGCTTTTTGTTTTCCATGACATGAATCTGGCCTGCCGATGTCTGGGTACGAAGCAGGAATTCCGGGGAGAGATAGAAGGTATCCTGCATATCTCTTGCCGGGTGATCCTGTGGTGTATTCAGTGCAGTAAAGTTGTAGTAATCGGTCTCGATTTCTCTTCCCTCGTATACCTCAAAGCCCATGCCTGCAAAGATGTCGATGAGCTGTTTGCGGATCAAGGTAACCGGATGAAGGTTTCCGATCGCTGTCTCTTCTGCCGGAAGGGTCAGGTCGATTTTCTCGGACTCATATTTCTTCTGCAGCTCGCGCTCTTTCATCTCCTCTTCCACTTTCTGGAAGCGGCCAAGCGCCCACTCTTTTAACTCATTGACGGATTTACCGTAGTTTGCGCGCTCTTCCGGGGCAATGTTTTTCATTTCTTTCATCAGCCCGCTGATCTTACTTTTCTTTCCTTCCAGATACTCGCTCTTAAATTCATACAGTTCTTTGGAGCTTTTCAGCTCTTCCAGTCCATTTTCAATCTTCTGTTTTAATTCAGACAGATGGCCGGTTAATACACTTTTTTCCTGCATTTGACTCTCCTACTTTCTTTTTCTTGCTTGTTTGATGGTAAATGTGAAAAACAGTCAGATACCCCGCTGCAAACAGCGGAGCATCTGATTTTCGTGGCAGTCGCCAAATATCCATGCAAGCATGGCTGTCTGGCTCGTTGCTCACAAAAAAAGACCCCGCCCCACAAAGGGACGAGATCTGAAATTTCGCGGTACCACCCTGATTTCTGCAGATACTTCCTGCAGACACTCATAACCGGTGCTGTAACGTACACCAAACGTCTGTCCCTACTTGCATTTCCAGTATCCTGCTATACGTTCCGGACATCTGCTCCAATGCGAAATTTGAAATATTCCTGAACCTGAAGGAGCTTGCAGCCGATGACTCCCTCTCTCTGGCGGAAAAAATATTTCTCTGAACATCTTCACAGCATTTTTCCTGTTAGATTATTTATAAAACTTTCATAAACAATATTTATTGTACCGTCTTGACCCCCGGATGTCAAGCCATTATTTTCCCGCTTCTTTATTCGTCTCTTTATTTTCCATAAAATGCTCGATCGCCGCGTTCTGCAGTTTCCGCAGTTTATCCTCAAAATACGCGTTGATCTCCGCGCCGATCAGAAGGATCCACATGCAGAAATACATCCAGATCATGATAAACACGATCATCGTCAGACTGCCGTACATATTGGACGCCGCAAGCGCGATGTCGAGGTACATGGAAAATGCAAGGGAAAAAATAGACCAGGCAAGGGATGAGATCAGTGCGCCCGGGCACTGGCTCTTAAAGCTCGCCTTCCGGTTTGGAATACATTTATACAGTACAAGAAACAGAAGAGCCAGCACGCCTGTCGTGATCAGGGTACGCATTCCCATGATAGAGGATGTCACACGCGCCACCATCGGCAGATGTTCCGTCAGCTTATTCTGAATGCGGGTTCCGAAGACCAGAAGCACCAGACTGGTGAGGAATGCAACGACAAATATCAAGGTATATGCCATGCCCCGCAGCCGGTTGATGATGTAATTACGTGTCTCTGTTACGTGATAAATGCTGTTCAGCCCATTTGTCAGCGCCGCAATGCCCTTTCCCGCCGACCACAGCGTTGTGATGATCGTAATCGGCATATAAGCAACGGACTGATAAAAGATCTCATTTACAATACCGCCCACGTAGCTCTGAAACTCCGTGGGCAGCATATTGATCAGAACGCTGTAAACATCGTCGCGCGTCAGCGGCGTATATTTTACAAGCGTAACAACCAGAAGAACAAACGGAATAAAGGAAAGAAGAATGAAATACGCACTCTGCGCTGCATAAGCACCGACATGGTCCTCATTCAGGCGCTTCATAAAACCGCGGATTGTTTTTATCATCTGGCAAAACCGCCTTTTCTTTGTTTTCGTGAATCTATCCCATTCTTGCACATATATCGTACTTCAGGATAGCCTACAAAGCATATCATACTTTTCTTTCCTTCGCAAGGGATTTAATTCCATTTCCGGTAATACCATGCGTAACCGCGTGCCGGAACCGGAACGCCGCGCAGAACACGTTTCTCGCCGGTAAACAGATCCTTCCAGGTGAACTCACCCATATCGATCCAGGCCGTGCGGTCTTCATTGCTGAAGTTAAAGAGACCCGTTACCATCTCATTGCCGGATTTTCTGCAGACACAGAGAAGCGCCGTATCATACGTTTCCTCGGTCCAGACATCCGCCTCACCCTCAAACGGACGGTATTTGAATTTCAGCTCCTCCATCTTTTTCATCGAAGCAAAAATCTGATTCTGAACCGTTCCTTTTTTCTCCTTCTGGGGCTCCAGATCCCAGCGGAAGTGGCCGCGGTGCAGATAACGGCTGTCGGCTGCGCGGTCAGAATCTTCACTCTCTTTGTAGGAATAATCGTTGACCTGGCCGATCTCATCGCCGCTGTAGATAACCGGAATACCAGACTGGATGAAAAGGTATGCGTTCAGCATCTCAATTCTCTGGATCGCCTGTTCGGTCTTCGCCTCATTCTGCTCAAAGCCTGCCGCCTCAAGTCCACACAGGGAAGCGGTTGTTCCGCAGAGACGCGCATCCTGCAGCACCGGATCGTCGTTATAGAGCTCTCCTCTTGCGTCGCTTCCCTCCACATAACCGCGGAAATAGTCATTCAGATATTTCTTATGCGGTGCCTCGGCGATGCCGAACTGTTTCAGCCATTCGTAATCGAGGCCCCAGCCGATATCATCGTGGCATCTCAGATAGTTCAGGAAGACATAGTCCTTCGGCAGTCTCGTCACAATATCCATCTGATGTTTCAGCAGGCGGGTATCCGCCGTTGCAACCGTGTGCCAGGTGGATGCCATCGTCGTTACGTTGTACAGCATATGGCATTCCGGTTTCTCGAGTGTTCCGAAGTACGGAACAACCTTTTCCGGCTCCATGACAACCTCGCCGAGCAGCAGAACGCCCGGGCAGACGATCTCGGTGATCATACGCATCATGCGGACAATGGTATGTACCTGCGGCAGGTTACGGCAGGTGGTGCCGAGCTGTTTCCAGATGTATGGAACGGCATCAATGCGGACGATATCGATTCCCTGGTTGACGAGATAGAGCATATTGTTTACCATCTCGTTAAAGACAACCGGGTTCGCATAGTTCAGATCCCACTGGTATGGATAGAACGTCGTCATGACAAATTTATGGCAGTCCTCTCTCCAGGTAAAGTTGCCCGGTGCCGTTGTCGGGAATACCTGCGGACAGGTCTTTTCATATTCGGACGGAATATCGTAGTTGTCGAAGAAAAAGTAACGGTCCTGGTACTCTTTTTCACCGGCAAGTGCACGTTTTGCCCATTCATGATCCTCGGAAGTGTGGTTCATAACGAAATCCATACAAAGGCTCATGCCCTGGTCATGGCATTTTTCAGAGAGGGCAGCCAGATCTTCCATCGTTCCAAGGGACGGCTGTACCGTGCGGTAATCGGCAACCGCATAGCCGCCGTCGCTTTTTCCCTTCGGCGTTGCAAGGAACGGCATCAGATGCAGGTAGTTGACGTTGCACTCTTTTAAATAATCCAGTTTTTTCTCAAGGCCGCTGATGTTATCTGCGAATGCGTCGATGTACAGCATCATACCGAGCATTTTCTGGCTCTTGTACCAGTCTTTCTGTTTTTCTCTTTTCCGATCCAGCGCTTTCCATTTTTTATTCCGCTCTTTGTACCACTGCTCCATGGCTGCACAGAGTTCCTCAAAGCGTCCCTGGCCGTTTGGATACAGCTCACAGTAGAGCCATTTCAGCTCGTCGTAGTGTTTTTCGAGTCTTCTCTGATATTCCACTGTCATGTTGTTTATTCTCCTTTATCTTATTCTTTATTTTGTCACATCATTCCGGTAACGGTAATTCTGTGTTACGTTTCTTCTCTTGCAGTATACCGTTGTGTGAATTATATGTCAACCGTTTACATACCATATTTTTCAACAAATTTCCGGCTTCTTCTTTGTCTTTTTTGCTATTTTTCTGTCTATCGTTTACCGCAGGGCAGAAAAAAACTCCGCGGTTTCTTTTTTCCGCAGAGTTTTCTTTTCGTTTTTGTTTCACGCCGAATCGCGCACCACAAGGCTCACCGGCATGGTCGTCACATTCGGCACCATCTCTCCCTTTCTTCTCCGGTCGATATACGCAATGGAAAGCTCCGACATTTCCTCAATCGGCTGATGGATCGTCGTGATGGAAGGCGTGGTAATCCCGGCGATCACAGTGTCATCAAACCCGACAACTTTAATATCCTCCGGCACCCGTTTTCCCATGGCGTAAAGGCGCTGGAGTACCTGTGCGGCAATCAGGTCACTGCTTGCAAAAATGCCGTCCGTCTCCGGGTGCTCCAGAAGGCCCTTTTCAATATAGGATTCATAGTGCATGGAGCCGTAGCTTAAGCGGTCACTCAAAAGAACTTCCCCTTCAATCCCCCGCTCCCGGCAGACGCGCAGGAATCCATCCGCACGCCGGTCCGCCGGCATATCTCTTCCGACGATTCCGCCGAAATGAAGCAGATGGCAGCAGCCGCAGTCCGCAAGATGCGATGCTGCAAGCGCTCCTCCCTGCTCGTTGTCACACTGGATTGTAATGGCCTCCGTATTTTCCTCTCGCTCGAAATTGACGATCGGAATTTTCAGATCATGAAACTTTTCAATCTGCACATCGCGGCTTGCCATCACAACGCCGGTTACACGGTTGGAGATGAACATATCGAGATATTCGGTTTCTTTCTCCGGCTGATCTTTCGAGTTGCAGAGCAGAATCTTGTAGCCCCGCTTTGCCGCCGCGCTCTCGAGTGCACTGATCATTTTACTGAAAAACGGGTGCGAGATGTGCGGAACGATAACCCCGATCGTATTGGAATGCGCTTTTGCCAGGGAACGCGCCAGCTCATTCGGCTGGTAATTCATCTCCTGCATCGCCTGCGTTACTTTTTTTCTTGTCTCTTCACTGATGTATCCGCGGTTGTTGATCACGCGGGAAACCGTCGTCGCCGTAACGCCGGCGCGTGCCGCTATGTCCTTGATTGTCGCCATGTTTCTCTCCTCGTCATTTTCTAACTGTTTTTCACTTTCGCCCATTATAGCACAAAAAATCTGTTTTCGGTGATTTTTTTAAAAAAGGGAACGGCAGTCGCCGATTTCGATGTTCTGGTAAAAATAGCGGAGAATCTCCTCATACGATTTTCCCTGCTCTGCCAGATGTTTCGCACCGTTCTGTGACATGCCGACGCCGTGGCCGTAGCCGCCGCCGTAAAATGTAAAGGAGACAGCCGTTTCCCCTTCTTTTTCCGGAACCACGATAAAGCAGGCACTCGGAAGCAGCTCCATCTCACAGCTTACAGTTCCGTCATTTTTCTGAATCGGCCAGCCTTTCGCCGAGAGGAACTTTCGGATCTGATACTCTCCCTCGATTTCCATGGATCCTTTTTCTCCCTCGATACGGACGGTTTCTGCCGCACCTCCCTCTGACCGCCGCCGCACCTCAATCCCCGTGATCTCCCCGATTTTCTGATCCGCTGCCCGTTCTGACAGCACATCCGCCGGAATCGTCACCTGCCAGCGGTACCAGCCGTCCTCCACTTCCAGACTTGTGCTGTCCCTTTTGGTGATAAACGATGCAAACGCCTCCTCCGTCTCCGGTTCCTGCTTCTCCCCGCCTACCGTCACGCTCTTCAGATATTCTGCCGTCTCCGCCGTATTCCACACTTCATCCGTACTCGTCTTCCCGCAGGAGGTTGAGAAAAAATACGCCTGAATTGGTTCCCCGCCGCAGGTAATGATTTTTCCTTCTGTCTCCGCCACCGCAGCGTCTGTCTCCGGCTGCGCTTCCATATTGTGGTAGACCTGGCTTTCCACGCTGTCGTCTACATCCGCGTGGTAGTTCTCCCACGTTTTTTCACGAATCCTGGCACACGCATACGTTCTCGCACAGACCGCCTGTGCTTTTAATGCCTCCTTTTCATAGGAGGACGGCATCTCACTCGGCACGACATACCGAAGATACATTTCCAGATCAAGTTCATTTACAACGAGAAGTCCCTCTTCGCTTTTATAGATGACAAAACTTCCCGGATAAACCGTCTCGTCCTCCGGCTTTCCCGTAAGGGAAACCGCCGTTCCCGCCGTCTCATCGGCCGGCACCACATGCACAACTTCCCCGCATTCCTGTTCCGTCACACAGATCGTCTCCTGCGGGGAAGCTATGTATGCGCCGTCGTTCATGGAAAGGCTTGCGTTTCCACGCAGGGACACCTGTTTCTGTGCGTATCCCAGCTTTCCGCAGTCTGTCAGAAGGACACGGATCTGCACCGGTCCGGCTGCCGTTGTTTCTTTTTGTTCTTCCTTTTTACTGTTCAGAAAAGCCGCGTTTTCCTGTTCCATGTTCTGTATCGTCTCCTCCTGCTTTTTGCCTTCCATCGTCTCCGTCCTGCTTTCTGCTGTCGCTGTCTCTTCCGGCGCATCCAGACGGCGCTTCACAACAAACAATAACAACAGCAGGAGAATCCCCACTCCTAACAGTATCAGTTCCAATTTATCATTTTTTCTCTTCATATCTCATTCTATGCACACGGCTTTTTGTCTGATTCCTTTTCTTTTTGCGATTTTTCCTTGACAAATACCGCCCTATGGTATATAGTACGGTTGTGTATAAATTTCATATCAACATCCAGAGTGCATCAAAAGAAGATCCGTCTTTTGGTGAGAGAGGGAATTCAGGTGAGATTCCTGGGCGATCCGGTCACTGTAATCAGGGAGTGAAGCATAACAAATCCATTGTATGTCCGCAACATATGAGAAGGAATGTGGAACGATGATCTGTAAGTCAGGAAACCTGCTCTGTATGCATAGGGTTGATGCTTCCGATGAAAGCTTCCATTCAAAGACTATTATGGGATATGGAATGTCTGAAAATTTTCGATTAGATTTTTAGAAACCTTCGAGCGAGATTTATGCATTGCATTAAACGGCCGGGTAAACCGTTTCAGATTCTGGTTTCGCCTGTTCTTAGTCAGGCGCCATCCTCCGCTTAAAGGTGTCTGCTATTCCGCTTGCAGGTTGATTCAGATGGCGAAGCGGTTACCCACCTCTGAAAAGAATATGACATAACTGGTAAGATTCTGTTGGATTCGAAAACAGGGTCTTTTCTTTTTCTGTTTTTTCAGAATTCGTTTTCTGCATATTTTCCCATAAAAAGGCTCCCCGCCTGCGCTCCTGTTTTCACAGGACGCTGCAGGAAGGGAGCTTTTTTATGCTGTTTCTCAAATAGGATCTTAGAATAGGATCTTAGAAAATGAATTTGTATACGGTTGTGGTGTCGTAAGTATCACCTGCCTCGAGGATCGGTTTCTCCTCACCCTCCTGGTTGATGGCATTCGGCACATACTGAGATTCCAGGCAGAAGCCGTTGCGTTTGTCATAGAATACCCCATTCTTTCCGGTAACCGGAGCAATGAAGTTTCCGGCGTAGAACTGAACGCATGGCAGATCCGTGAAGGCTTCCATGGTGATGCCGCTCTCTTTGCAGGATGCGACTGCCATCAGCTCAATGCTTCCCTCGACAGCCTTGTCCAGTATAAAGTTGTGGTCGTAGCCGCCGGTCAGTTTGAGCTGTTCGAAATCTGCTTCGATCTCTGCTCCGATTGCTTTCTCGCTGGTGAAATCCATCGGGGTTCCCTGTACCGGTGCATGCTCGCCGGTCGGGATGGATGCAGAATCGATCACCGGGCTGAACTGCTCCGCTTTTAAGACAAGTGTCTGGTTCTCAATAGATCCGGCATCGTGGCCTGCCAGGTTGAAGTAGCTGTGGTTTGTCATGTTGACAACGGTATCCTGATCGCAGCTTCCCTCATAGTGGATTTCTACGGCGTTCTCATCAGTCAGGGTATACGTAACGGACACTTCAAAGTTTCCCGGGAATCCCTGGTCTCCGTCCGGGCTCATCAGAACGAAGGTAACGGCGCTGTCATCCGCCTCTTCTACGTTCCAGAGGCGGTAATCGTATCCGTCCGGGCCGCTGTGCAGGTTGTTGTTGTTCTCATTTTTTGCCAGCTGGTATGTTTTTCCGTGCAGTTCAAATGCTGCTCCCGCGATACGGTTTCCGTTTCTTCCGATGGTGGCTCCAAAATGGCTTCCGTCGGTCTCATAGCCGGTTACGGAGTCAAACCCAAGGACAACGTCTCTCTTCTTTCCATCCTTATCCGGAACGAGAACCGATACCAGATGTGCGCCGTAATCGGTTACGCTGATTTCCATTCCGTTTTTATTGGAGAGCGTGTAGAGCAATGCTTCTTTTCCGTCTTTTGTTGTTCCAAAACCCTGTTTTTTCATGTTCCTTCTCCTTTTGGTTGTATGTAACGTATAAAAGAGAACCATTTTCATGATTCTCTTTTTTCTCTTTTGTAACCCCGGAATGCCGTTTCCCATACTTTGACTCCTAGCAACGCAAGCTAGGTGGGTAGCCGCAGTCATCATTTCTGCCTTCCACTGACGTCTGTTTCCAGGGTGGCCTGACATCCACATGACAATAATAAGCCTCCCGTTTAAAGTAAATGTAGGTTCAAAATAATGAGATCATCGAACATTCCAGGAAGTTACATTTTTCTTCTTTTCTTTTCACAATTCGGATTATACGCTATTTTGGTTCGCTTTTCAAGTATTATTGCACAATTACTCAAAAATATTCGAACAGCTTTTGTATTAAATGATAATACACACCATTCCGCCCCGGCTGTCGTTGACAATTTTCTGCATGGAATCCTGGAGTTTTGCCTGGCCGTCCTCGGTGATCTGGGCGATTTTGCTGCGGATGCCGTCGTCAACGAGCTGCTCGACGGATTTGCCGAAAATGTTGGTATTCCAGATTCCCTCCGGGCTCTTTGCGCTCTCTTTGATATAGGCGATCAGATCCTCCGCCTGCTGCTCACTTCCGACGATCGGCGCAATCTCCGTCTCGATGTTGGCCTTGATCATATGAATCGACGGGCTCACCGATTTAATTTTCACGCCGTATTTGTTTCCCTGATGGATCACGGCTGGCTCCTCCAGCTGAATCTCCTCCCTCCCCGGAATCACGACGCCGTAGCCGCATCCGCGCACCGCATGAATCGCGTCCTCTACCTTGCGGTACTCTTCCCGCTGTGCCGACAGCTCGCGGATCGTCTGCACCAGATCATACTCGCCTTTGATCTCCACGCCGGCAAGTACACTCAGCATTTCATAATAATACTGCTCTTTCACCTCAATCCGCACCTTCACCGTACCGCTCGCAAGATCCATCGACTGCAGCAGTGTCTGGCTGACATACTGACTGGCAATCGCTGTTTTTCCGCCCACTGCATCCTTCAGGCGCGTCTTTCCCCTGCACATCTCACGGATCTTCTGCAGCAGCTCTGCCTTCAGCGGATGGTCATCGGCAAGAAGCTCCACCCATTTGGGAATATAAAATTCCATCTGCTGAAGCGGAAACTCATACAGCACCTTTTCGAGCATATGCAGAATATCTTCTTTGCGGAGCTGGTCGCAGTTCACCGCCATCGCTGCCACGCCGAATTTTGTTTCAAGCTCCTTTACCTGCCGCTGTGTCTCCTCCCGGTACGGTTTTTTCGCATTCACAAGAATCAGGAAGGGCTTTCCCTGCTTTTTGAGCTCCGCAACGGTCCGTTCCTCCGCCTGCAGAAAATTCTCCCGCGGCAGCTCGCCGAACGATCCGTCGCACGTCACCATAAGACCAATCGTGGAATGTTCTGCGATCACCTTCTTCGTACCGATCTCCGCCGCCTCCCGGAACGGAATCGCCTGCTCGGACCACGGTGTTTTCACCATCCGCTCCTTCTCATTTTCCAGATTTCCCGCCGCGTCCGGCACCAGAAAGCCGACGCAGTCGATCAGTCGCAGCCGGATCGGATCGCCCTCCCCAAGCTGCAGCTCCACGGCGTCTTTCGGCACAAATTTCGGCTCCACCGTTGTGATCGTCTTTCCCTCCCCGCTTAAAGGCAGGGCATCCCGTACCTCCGCCTGTTCCTTTTCCGAGAGATACGGCAGTGCCAGCACCTCCAGGAAACGGCGGATCAGGGTGGACTTTCCCGTCCGTACAGGCCCCACCACTCCGATCAGGAACTGGCCCTTCGTTCGTTTCTGAATATCGCGGTATACTGAATATGCATCCATGCGCTGTTGTCCCCCTTTTGATCTTTGTTGCTATGTACTGTTATATTCTATGAGCCGGCCCCCTCTCCTATCACCAAAACTGCACTGCCGCGCACGCAAAAAAGGCACCGCCGCCCTTTTTTCGGACGCACAGTGCCTTTTTTCTGTCACATTCTTATCTTCAGCCTATGATCAGCTGTTTTTTCTCATGGCAGCCTCTACCACATGGCCGACCAGAACAGATGTGGTAACGGATCCTACGCCGCCCGGAACCGGTGTGATTGCCTCAACGATCGGCTCAGCTTTTGCGTATGCAACGTCTCCGCAGAGTTTTCCTTCTTCGTTTACGTTGATTCCGACATCAATAACGGTCTGGCCTGCACGCAGGTAAGTATCATCCACAACACCTGCACGGCCTGCTGCTACGATCACGATATCTGCCTCTTTGACTACAGACGGCATGTCTTTCGTTCTGGTATGGCAGATGGTTACGGTTGCGTTTTTCTTTAACAGCATCATGGCTGCCGGTTTTCCTACAACGAGGCTGCGGCCTACGACAACAGCTTTTTTACCGGTGCAGTCGATGCCGTAGTGGTCGAGGATCTCCATGCAGGCCTGCGGAGTACATGGCGGGAAGCCCTGTTTTGTTCCGGCGAATACGCCTACCATGGAACCGTCTGTGATGCCGTCTACGTCCTTCTCCGGGGAGAGTGCTTTGATGACTGCTGCCTCATCGAGATGTTTCGGAAGCGGGCGGAAAATCAGAACGCCGTGGATGGAATCGTCTTTGTTTACTTTATCGATGGTAGCCATCAGCTCTTCCTGGGTAACGTCTGCCGGGAGAAGGAATTTCTCGTATGCAACGCCTAAGGTCTCGCAGCGTTTTGTTGCTCCTCTTTCGTAGGAAAGATCATCCTCTCTCTCGCCGACACGGATGATTCCGAGAGTCGGTTTTACTCCTTTTGCTTCCAGCTCTGCTACATTTGCTTTGATCTTCTCATTTAATGCTGCTGTTACTTCTTTTCCTAATAACTGTTTTGCCATTTTTTTATCCTCCGCTTTTCTTTTCGGTCAAAGAGAACTCCTTTTTCAACCCGCTTGCTGCCGGGAAGCTTCTCTGGCCGTTTGTTTTCAGGCTTTCAGTCTTCCCAGTACGTTCCGAAAAATCTCGTCTGCTTTTACGGTATAGACCGCAAGCATTTCATCGCATTTTCGATTCAGTTCTTCTGCATATTCCCGGTTTTTCATAGATTTCGTGTTGATATATACATTCAGGGAAGCACCCTCTAAGGCTGCTTTGCAGAATGCTGCGCCAACACCTGCGTCACTGATCGCAAGTGCAGAACCTTTTGCTGCAAATTCTACGATCAGGTCGATTGCTTCGCAGCATTTTTCCATAATTTCCATTGGAACAGAGCAGGCATCCTTCAGCACAATCTCCATGACTCTTGCTTTTTCTGCCTTCTCCTCCTCTGTCTCGCGCGGCATGCCGTATGCTTTGGAGAGCGGTTCGAATACTTCTGCATCGCGCTCGATCAGGTGAAGCAGTTCGTCCTGAAGCGTGGTTGCTTTCGCCATCAGCTCTTTCATTTCCTCTTCGACATCCGCATATTTCTTTTTACCTACTGTCAGCGCACCAACCATGTTGCCAAGCGCTGTGCCGACAGCGCCAACCAGTGCAGAAGCTCCGCCACCGCCCGGAACCGGTGCTTTGGAACCGAGCACTTCTACAAACTCATTGCAAGGTACTGTTGAAAATCCCATGTTATTTTCCTCCGCTTATTTTTTTCGATCCAGAAGCCATCCTGATGGCCTCAAACCATAACTATTTTGCAGCCAGAGCCTTCAGCATATCAATTGTGACATCTCCCACAACCGCCATATCTTCTCCCTGCGTAAATGCAGCCGGGAAATTGTCCGAAAAGAGAATCTGTGCGGACGGCGGAAATTCATCATCTCCCGCCCATAAAATCAGGCGGACAAAAAGACCCTTCATAAACTCCAGCTCATATCCGACATCTCCGGATGAAATCGCCTGTGCACCGACGCGCTCCATGATCTCACGGAATTTGTCGAGCTTTCCGCCAAAGCCAAAGGCCAGACGGAACAGGCATCTTCCCTGGAACTGCTTAAAATAAACCTCTCCCCACGGAATCTCCCGGTATGTCAGGAATTTTCCGGTGGATGGGGCAGCTCCGCCCTCGGTCAGATAGCGCAACACCAGAATTTTTGCATTCGGCTTCTCCTCGAGCGGATACCAGCCGATCACCGGACCGTCTGTGCCGTCATCTCCAAGATGCTGCACGCGGTACTCCGGCCAGGAAATCCGGTAGGAAACACCCATCAGGGATACCGTAAACTCGTGTTTTTCGGCGTCATATGGTACATTACACCGGCTGGAAATCTCCGCCGGATCCGCGTTCTGGTATACTTCCAGGTAATGTTCATAGGGAATCCGTTCTTTGCTGTCTTTTTCGTAATTCAAGTCTACTGCCATGTGAATCCAATTCCTCTCAAAAAAAGGTTCTCACTTCCGTTTTTATACTTCTACAGACGGGAACATCGCTGTGTCCGTGTGCGGCAGGAAGCAGGCCGCTACAAATTCATCCATATACGTCGGTACGGTCGAGAGCTCCAGATACGTCATGTTCCGGGCAACCTCGTACGTCTTCTTCTCTGCCGCTGTCGATAAGAGCATCGAATACGCGCCAGTCAGGGAAGAGTTGCCGATGTAATGGAATTTTTCCAGCGGGATGTCCGGGAACATACCGATGGTAACGGCATTTTTCATGTTGATGCCGCTTCCGATACCGCCCGCTACGTAAACCTCCTCGATCATGGAAACATCCATATCCAGATAGTTCAGCATCGTACGGATCGCTGAGAAAATCGCGCCCTTGGCGCGGATAAAGTTGTCGATATCGACCTCGGTAATCTCAACATCGCGGACACTTCCAGCCTCCTCCTCGAACGCAATGACATAGCTTCCCATGCCATATTTGTCGTGGCGGATCCGCTTTCCCTCACGGATAAATTTACCCTTCGGATTGACCATCTTCGCGCGGAACAGCGCCGCAATCACATCGATGATACCAGAACCGCAAAGGCCGATCGGTTTCGTACCCTCATCTCCGATAACATGGTACGAAGGTTCCATCGTTTCCGGATCGATCGTACATTTTTCAATCGCACCGTCGGTCGCACGCATGCCACAGCTGATATCGCCGCCCTCAAAGGCCGGTCCGGCCGAGCAGGCACAGCTTACCATAAAGTCAGAGTTTCCAAATGCAAGCTCGCCATTGGTACCAAGGTCAATAAAGAGACTCATCTCCGGCCGGTTCCAGATCATGCTGACCAACGCGCCGGCAGTAATATCTCCGCCCACATAGCTTCCGATGTTCGGTGCCAGAATGATATGGGCGTCCGGATGAATCGCAAGATTGACATCCGATGCAAACAGTGAGTTTGTCTTAAAGAAGGCCGGAATATACGGCTCCATCCGAAGCGGATCTGCATTGATGCCCATCATCAGATGCTCCATGGTAGTGTTTCCGGCAATCGCCGCACGGTAAATCTGCTGACTGCTGATTTTCGCTGCGCGGCACATGTTGGAAATCATCGGGTTTAAGGTTTCTTTGATGATTGCATTCTGCAGTCTTTCATGGCCTCCCGGTTTCTGGGATTCAATGATACGGTTGATAACATCCGCACCATACCGGATCTGTCCGTTTCCGGAAGAGGCTTTTGCCAGGATTTCTCCGCTCAGCATATCCACGATCAGTGCAGAAACTGTCGTTGTTCCAATGTCGACAACGAGACCGCCGACAACTGCTTTTGCTTCCATCGGAAGCATATCGTATAAAAAGACGTCATTTGCCGTAACCCGGACGACACACTGTGCCTGAAAATGGGATTCCCGAAGGACATCCGGCATTTTTTTCAGTACAGAGTACGGAATCCGTACCCGGTCAAGCCCCGTCGCTGCCTGTACAGCCCAGGTTACTCTCTCGTTATCCGGCATCGTATCATCCAGAGTAGGCTCTTCCATTGAGATTGTAATCACCTGCATGCTGTTTTTCAGCTCCAGGCCGGCGTCTGTAATTTTCTTTTTCGTATCTTCAAAAATTGCAATTTCACTCGGTGAACTAAGGTCTGCCACTTTCATGCGGCTCCGGTAAGCGGATGCAATGTCCGGCACTTCCACTTCAACATCGCCTTTGACGGTGCTGACACACGCCAGTCTCCAGCCATTCTGATATTCTTCCTCAGAAATATGGCGGGTTATTTTGGAATCCAGCTCACCGCTCACAAGACGAACGCGGCATTTACCGCACGATGCGTTTCCGGAACACGGTGCATCGATCGGCACATTGCTCTTCTGCGCTACTTCAAGAAGGCGCTCACCCTCGGTTGCGTAGGTGACTACCGGTTCTCCCTCTTCAAATCGAAAGGTTACTTTTGCCATAATCTGTAAATCCCCCAGTCGTATATATTCTCCGCTGTTTTTTTTCCGCTTTTAGATAGAAAAACCCCTGATGGTGCCTCAGGTTTTCGCAAACGCTGCGGCACCATCAGGGGAAAACCTGCGAGATTTAAAGATTAAAGCTCCAGATAAGAATCTGCATACAGAGTGTTGCCTTTGAATACGTCACAGGATTTAATGGTCTCCATCAGTCTCAGGTCATTCGGGTTAACGATGGCACTGGTCAGACCCTGCATCATAGCCATAGCTACAAGTGCGGAATCCATGATCGGACGGATGTTTTTCGGCATACCGTTGGAGTTGTTGGACAGTCCGCCGGTAGAATTCAGTCCCATATCGCTGAACATCTTGATGCACTCAAGAACTTCCATCTGTTTGTCCTGCATTCCTTTTACAACCAGGAACAGCGGGTCAAACCACAGATCTGTCGGCTCCATGCCATGCTCCATACCTCTTTCCAGAAGGGTCTGGCAGTACATCATACGCTCGTCGTTATCTTTTGCAATTCCTTCACCGTTGCAAAGTGCAATAACGATTGCATCGTTTGCAGCCGCAAGGTCAACGTACTCGATTCTTCCTGCAGCATCTGCAGAGTTTACGATCGGTTTTCCTTTGGAACGGTTGTATACAGAGATACCAGCCTCAATTGCTTTTTTGTTGGATGTATCCAGAGCCAGCGGAACATTGTCAAAATTGCTCTGCAGCAGCTCAACAGCCCATTTCATGATGTCTTCTCCATCATTCTCAGCCGGTCCGATGTTTACATCAAGGTAAACGGCACCAGCATCCAGCTGCTGTTTTGCTCTCTTTAAAATTGGCTCTTCATCTCTTGCTGCGAATGCTTTGTTTACAGTAGGAGCTGTAACGGAAAGTCTTTCGCCGATGGTTACAAATTTTGCCATATCTCTTCTCCTTTTCTTTTGGGAATCCCCCATAATTATTTTTTTCACGGAAGGAACTCCGCTTGTCTGGAGTTCCTCCCGGAATTTTTATGTATTACAGTTCTCCGTTTGCCTGCAGATCTTTCATGAATTTCACAAGCTGAACTGCCTCAAGCGGAGCAACGATTACTTCCCATCCAGGAAGTTTGGACTCAATGTCGCCCTTTAATACGGCTACTTTACCAGGAATGATAACTTTTCTGGATTTTACTTTATCTTCTACATTCTCTTTGAAGAATTTGGAGATAGAGTTACCGGAGAATTTACCTGCTGCCCAGGATGTCAGTACAGAAAGTCCGCCGGCGTCGTTGATTACAAGGTTTACCGGAACTCCGGATCTCTCGAGCTCTCCGGATACCAGGAAATAGGTCAGAGCAAAGTCTACTGTGGTCAGGCAGATCGAATTTTCATCTGCGCCGTTCAGCGGGTAGATGCCCGGCTCTACTTTCATCGGTTTCTGCGGATCGGTAAATACGTTCTGGCGAAGTCCGAATACCGGAAGTGCCTCTGCGTATCCCATTTCCTCAAGAACAATAATGGAACCGTATTTCATGGTGAACAGGGAAAGCAGTGCCTGCTGCATATATCTGTCGCCCTGTGCAATTTTTGCCAGATTTACAATAGACGGATAACCAAAGGTACGGTCTGTATCCTTTAAGGATGCACGTCTTACCTGTACGGTAGTAGCAAAGGTCTCTTTGATGGTCGCTTCTGTGGTATCAAGAACAAGGTTCTTGTTGCCGAGTTTCTCGATTGCTTCTACGGTGTCGTGAAGCTCATCAATGTTTGCGCCACTTACGCCGAGAACAACGCCTGCCTCTGTGGCAAGTTTGCTCATCTCTTCGTAGTTAGATGCATTTGCACCATTCAGGATCGGTTTGCCTGCTTTGCATACTTCCAGAGCAGCTTTTGCAGCGTCTGCGTCCTCACAGCCAAGTACCAGAACTTTTCCGGTTGCTGCTGCTTTCGTTACAAGAGATACGTATTTGTCTACGCCATTTCCGGCATAGTTTACATACAGCATCTCTGCGCACATACGCTCACCGATACGGTCGTAATCAACTTTTTTGTCTTCTTCCAGTTTTGCATCGATCTCTTCGTCAGACATGCAGCTGCAGAGAGATACCGCATAACGGGTTTTGCTTACAAATGTTTTTTCATGACGATAGAGGACCGTCTCTCCGCCAAGAGTGTACTCACTGTCGCCGGTTCCGACTTTGATCGTCTTCATTGGCGGTGCGGTAGCTTCGGAAAGCTGTGCCATAGCGTCGTCAGACATATATGGGCACGCTGAAATATCCATAGCGCCCTGTGCAACCTTCATGGAGAATGCCATACAGGTCGGACATCCGCACTCTTTACAGTTTTTCTTTGGGGTCATTTTAAAAATCTGAATACCTGATAATGCCATAATTCTTTATCCTCCTAATCTCTTCCTTACGTACTGATTACATCAGTTCCCGAATCATTTTGGAAATGGTTGCAACAGACTGTGGATGTTTGAGGATAACTGCATCAGAACCAGAAGCCAGAGATGCGGCTGCTGTCTGAATCTCCATAGAGATTCCTCGTACTTCCTGATTTCCCCATTCCGGAGATTCCTCTTCTGTTGCCATTGCCTCTTTTACATTCCATGTCTCAGAAGCGATTGGAGTAATAATTGGCATCTGCAGCATTTTATCGTCCTGGGATAATGCTGCTGCTTTGATACGGTCCAGTGTAGATACTACGTACTCATATCCGTATCCGACTGCTGCAGAACCTACGTTCATAACAATGCTGTCTGCGCTGACACCAAGCTGTGTCATAACAACATTCAGCTGTTTTGCAAGGTTGATATCTACAGCGGACTCAGCGCCGACTTTCTGGCTGTATGCCAGACCTGCGGCTGCACCAACTGCCTTGTAATCTTCTTCTCTTGCGGACATAACAAGAACGTTTCTTCCCTGAAGGACCTCTGCTACTTTTGTGAGCAGTTCGGAATCCTTCTCAACGTTTTTACATCCTTCTACAACAAGCGGCACGTCAACGGCATCAGCAACCTCTTTGACTGTCTCAATGAGTTCTTCTACCGATTTGTTCAGACCGTTCGGGTCTCCGCCTGCCAGACGAAGGCAGAGGAAATCTGCACCTTCCATAGCTGCTGCTTTTTTTGCAATCTCGCCCATGGTAGCTGCACCTTCATAGTATGCTTTTACGCTTTCCGGTTCTCCTTCCATACCAAGGTCTGTGATTTCAACGCCGACCTTCGGTCCGTTTTTGATTTCACCGTCGAAAGCATAGAATGGTAATACGTTTTCTCCGCCAAGAGTTACGGTTTTGTCTCCGCTGCCGATTACAACGGATTTAATTGCTGCATTAAACTTTTGTGGTTTGCGATTAAACGGCATAAAAAAAGCCTCCTTAAAAATAAATTCCATACAGGCATATCTCCATGATTCCGCTTCATGGACATACCTGTTATTATTTTAACGTTTTTTCCCGGAGAATGCAAGATTTACCAGGATATTTTCCAAGATTTTCTGACAAAAAGTATCCGTTTTCTCTTCGTCAGCCGTTTTTTTTCCAGAAAATCACTTTACAGCTGCCGGCATGTGCCGGAAAGGGCTTCCTCCTCCGCTTTGGAATCCCCTCCCAAGCCATGCCGGTCTGCTTATTCTTTCACAGGATAAGCCTGTAAAATACGAATTACATCATTGGATCCATGCCAAGTGCCGGATGACCTTTCTCGGTCAGGAATGCAACCAGTGTCTCCGGATCTTCTGCGATGGTCTCGTCACCGATCATATCGGTAAAGTTGTCGATACCGTACAGCTCTTTTGCTGTCTCATTCAGTTTCTCTGCAACCTGCTCTTTCAGCTCTTTCGGCATCCATACGATACGGGCAACACCGCCTTCTGCTTTCATAAACTTCTTGGAAGCGATAAAGTGTTTGCCGTGTCCCATGAATCCAGGAGTCTGAACACCGCCGCCTGTCATGGAAGCCAGCTCGGAGAAGGTCATTCCCAGAGGAGTCATGCCTGCGTACTCACGGTTTGCGATGCAGACACCGTTGGAGAATGGTTCGATACCACAGATACACTCGAAGCATCCGCAGGATGTCATTGGTTTTTCCATGATGGAGTACAGGGATACGTCATCAAGAGCACCCTGGGAAAGCTTACGAACAGCCTCGTTAACATCCTCATACTCACCGATTCTCTCATCGATTACTTTTTCTTTTGTGATAACCTGGCAAGGTCCGTTCGGATCCAGCTCGTTGGTAGCTTTTGCATCCAGCCATGAAACAGCACCGCAAAGTCCGAGACGCTCTGGTGTAACAACACATACATGGCTCGGAGAGAATGCCTGGCACATGATACAGCTGTAGTATACCGGTACAGATTCATCTGTCATGGTAGACAGACGCTCATCACGTTTGTCGAATACCGGAATTGCAATTTCGTGACGGATCTTTGTACAGTCTTCCGGATTGGTGTAGATCTTAACCTGACATTTGTCAACAACAGCCTCGAACTCGTTCTTCACCTGTGCGTACAGAACTTCTCCGAAGTGTTTTGCACGGAAGCCTGCGTTGAAAGCTTCTTTGCTGACACGGATACGGATCATATCACGCTGTCCGGTATGCATCACACCTTCGATGCAGTTCAGGTAGCTGTGGAATTTACGCTCAAATACAGGCTCGAAATCCGGCTGCATGCTCTTTCCGGCAACCTCAACAACGTATGCAATGCTGTGCTTGGAACCTACCTCGAACTCGTCGATGTCCGGTCCGATCAGCTCGATCTTGTGATCTTCTACTTCGGAAGCATCTTTTGTCTGAACCAGCTCGCAGCAGTCTACACGGGAACCGTCAAACTCAACCTGCATATCACCGCGGCGGATGATTTCGCCTTCAAATGCAGATGCGAATGCAACCGGGATATCGATGTTTGTAATTTTAATCTTGATGTCGCGGGCTTCCAGAGAAGTTGCGTTGAATTTGGAAACGTCCTTCTGGATAATGAGACTCTTCGGAATAGCCGGAACGTCTTTGTCATCGTTTGTGATAACCGGGAAACCAAGTGCAATCGCACCAGCGCCGCATGCAACGATCACATCATCCAGAGGAGCAAAAGCATTTACGAATGCCGGTACACGGTCTTTGGTGTAGGTCATCAGTGCGCCTGCATCGCCTGCAGTTACGTTACCGAAGATCAGGGCTGCACGGATTGCTACGGATACAACGTGGATTACAGATGTTACGTCTTTTCCAAGCGGGATGACACGTACGTTTGCGCCGGTCTTGTATCCTAATTCCTGACACTGATCAATGATTCCGCCAACCAGTGTTACAAGAATACCCTGTGCCTGATAGCTCTTAACCAGATCCACGCCTTCCTGTGCGGTCGGAGCGCTTCCAAGGATAACAGCTACGCCCGGGATATCGCCTGTTACAAGCGGCACACCAAGCTCACGGATGATGGCATCGCTTAAATGGCCGTAGCACGGCTCATCATATGGTTTTGCACCGTCGATGTATTTAATTGCCTCGATGAACTCTGCGCAGAGTGCAGTTGCAACACCGGACATAAATACATCATTCAGCTGATTTTCTCTTGTCATCAGAGATTTTACCACGCCAAGAGCCTCTTTCATCTCTTTTAAGTTGGTAACTTTTACTCCTGTTACAGCATAGTAACACGGAAGTGCGTAAGCAGTGTCCGGGAAGCTGACTGCTTTTTCCTCTCCATTTGCTGCGATTGCGGCATCAATGGCAGCTTCGGTAAGACCGTATACTGCATCATTTCCGCCAAATACTCTCTCGAATAATGTCATGTGTTTTTCCTCCTATCACACTTTTTCCATGCCAGGCATGTTTGACTTATCGATTTTTGTTTTTATTTTCCGTATCTCTTCTACTGCAGCCGCGCTGTAATCATATGGAGACGAACCTTCCCTGTCCGCTTCCATAATTTCCGGGTTGTAGTGGACCATGCCCAGAAGATCCTCCGGGGGGATACGGTCCTGTATGAATGCCTCATCTTTTTCGTCGCGTACTTTGTTTGCCACGACATGAACCTGATGAACGCCAAGCTCTTCGGCCAGACGTTTGACATTCTTATAGGTCTGAATACTTCTTGCACCCGGCTCGATGACTACGATGAACATATCCATGCCCTCCGTCGTTCCTCTTCCCAGATGCTCAAGGCCTGCTTCCATGTCGAGGATGACAACATCCCCTCTGTGAAGGACCAGGCTGTTGATGATTCTCCGCAGCATCACATGCTCCGGGCAGACACAGCCGCTTCCGGCCGTCTCCACGGTGCCAAGCGTCAGGAGTTTGACTCCATTGTACTCTTTGCTGTATTTATCGGGGATATCACTTACTCTCGGATTTATCTTGTAAAACCGGTTGTCTGCACTTGCCTCGGTGCGCTCTTCGATCAGTTTTCTCATTTTGGTAATCGGAACGATCGAATCGAGGATTTCTTCCGGAAATCCAAGCGCAAGGCCCAGATTGGCATCCGGATCGACATCTGCAGCCAGAACCGGATGGCCTTCTTCTGCATAAAGTCTTGCAAGGGTCGCTGCGATGGTTGTTTTTCCTACGCCACCCTTTCCAGTTACTGCTATTTTCATTTTACACCTTTTCACTTCAAAAAGGGCGGTCTCTTTTTACGTCAGGGACCGCCCTGTCCTTTTTATACGCCGAGTGCGGCACGTTTCTCTTCGATTCGTGCGAGCATTGCATCGCCCAGCTTGTCGATGTCTTTTTCTACTGTGTAAGCTGCCTCAACCCAGTCGCGGACACCGTTGGTCAGGAGTCCTGTTACCTCAGTGGATCCGGATACATACGGCTCTACGCCAAGGTAAGTATCGATACCGGTTGCTACAACATAGTTTCCGATGGAAACTGCTTTCTCAGACATCCACTCCGGAGCACATCCGACAACCGGAAGCTGGGAAATATTGACATTACCGATTTTAGCAAGTTCTGCTACAAGAACCATCATACGGGAGATATCAACGCAGGATCCCATGTGGAGTACCGGCGGGATATCAGCCAGCTCGCAGACACGTTTCAGACCTGCACCGCAGAGATCTTTAGCACGTTTGTCCATCAGACCTGCTCTTGCTGCTGCCTGTGCAGAGCATCCGGAAGCAACGATGATAACGTCGTGCGCGATCAGCTTCTTCATCAGCTCGATGTGAGCGGTATCCGGACGGACTTTCGGGTTGTTGCATCCTACCATGGCAACTGCACCGCGGATAACGCCGGATGCCACACACTGCCACAGCGGCATCAGAGTTCCGGTCTGGTCAACCTGGGAATTGGTTACTTTATCCAGAGTCTTGATGATGGACTCAAAAGAGTATCCAACGGTTGCTTTCTGCTTCATATGCGGGATATGTACCAGCTCCGGTTTCCGGTTTTTAAAGTTTTCAATTGCCATTTTTACGATGGCTTTTGCATTCTCACCTGCTGTTTTTGCGTTGAAACGAATGTATTCTGCATCCGGCATCTGCGCAATCGGGCTGGTGGTAACGAATTTAGTATGGAAACATTTGCTTAAAGGTCCAAGGGCCGGGAAAATACACTGTACGTCAACAACGATGGCCTCGCAGGCACCGGTCAGTACCACGTTTTCCTGCTGCAGGAAGTTACCTGCCATCGGCACGCCGCGGCGCATTGCTACTTCATTGGAAGTACAGCAGACACCTGCCACGTTGATTCCCTTTGCTCCCATTTCTTTTGCATATGCGATCATCTCCGGATCGTCTGCGTATTCGCAGATCATCTCGGAAAGTGACGGATCATGGCCATGAACGATGATATTTACTTCATCTTCTTTCATAACACCAAGGTTTGCCTCGGTTTCGATCGGCTTTGGAGTTCCGAACAGTACGTCAGAGAACTCGGTACCCATCATGGAGCCGCCCCATCCATCGGAAAGTCCGGAACGAAGGGACTGGCGAACGAGTGCTTCCGGAAGGGAAGAACATCCCATATGAGTCATATGAAGAGAACATGCAACCTCACGGTCAATCGCACGCGGTGCGATTTCTTCTCTCTCCCAGATATCCTGCGTATGCTGCGGAGCACGTTTCAGGAATCTCTGTGTTCCGAACGGTTTACCATACTCCATCAGAGCCAGCTCGGACATCTCATGTGCCAGATCGTAAATATCTTTTCCTTCTGTCTCTACGCCCCACTCTTTTGCGATACGGATCAGTTTCTCCGGATCTTTTACTTTGTAGTTTCCGTTTGGATCAGCCTCATGCAGTGTGTGGCAGATCTCACGGCCATGATCGGAATGTGTTGCGGAACCGCCTGCTGTAAAGCGCAGGAAGTTACGTCCTACAATACCGTGTACATCGCATCCGCAGACTCCTCTCGGTGCCTTTGGTGTAATACGGCAAGGTCCCATCGTACAGATACGGCAGCAGGTTCCCTGCTCACCGAATTTACAGTGCGGGGTCTGGTTTTTTACACGAAACTGCCATGCGTCAGCGCCAACCTTTGCACCATTTTCCAGGAGCTCATTCGTGGCCTGTTCGAATTCTTCTACGCTTGTTAATTTGAATTCGCTCATCTTGTCCTCCTCAAGATTGTATTTTAATATTTTTATGGTAAAAACATCCTCCCATGGGGGATATTTTACTTTTGAAATATCCCTCCGTCTGCAGCGTGTACAAAGCGGAGGGCAGATTCTCTGTTTTTATAAATCAAGGTTTTCTACGATTTTCTTTAATGCCGCGCGTACCGGAGAGTCTTCCGGCAGACGTACGGTTGGTTTTCCGTCACAGTCATATTCATAAACCTGATCATCGTGCGGAACAACGCCAAGGAGAGTTAATCCCTGTTTTTCAATTTCCTCACGGGTTCCCTCATTTAACACGCCATTCGGCGCACGGTTTACGATCAGTCCTACCTGCTTCGGCTTCATATCGCATTCTTTGATCAGCTCCGCGATTCTCGCAGCGGCCTGTACTCCTCTTCTTGAGCAGTCACTGACCAAAATAGCTGTATCCATTCCCGGAAGTATACCACGGCTGATATGCTCCATGCCTGCCTCGTTATCCACAACCATGAAGGGGTAATTCGGATACAGCTTTGCAAGCTGATTCTGCAGAAGTCCATTGACGAAGCAGTAGCAGCCTTTTCCCTGTGTTCTTCCCATCACAAGCAGGTCAAAATCATCTTCCTCAGTCAGAGCGCCTGCAAATTTAAATTCCGCATAATCTGCCTTGCTCATACCTGCCGGAATCGGGTTTTTGGATGCCATCTCTGCACGGGCAATCTCCTCCCGGATATCTCCAAGGGTAGCTTCTACTTCTACACCGAGTACCTCATTCAGGTTTGAGTTTGCGTCCGCATCAACTGCAAGAACAGGACCTTTTCCTGACTCGCAGAGATACTGGATCAGCAAGCCGCATAATGTTGTTTTTCCAACGCCGCCTTTTCCGGCGACAGCTATTACGTGTGCCATAAAAATCGGATGCCTCCCAAATTCAAGTAATTAATTCATTAAACCAGTGTGCAAAGGCCGGATCTGTCGATGATTTCAGATACGTCTTTCCATTTATTCAGTGCATACAGATGAATTCCATTGACACCGAGTGCACGGTATGCATCAATCTGTTTTACGGTATATTCGATACCCTCTTCTTTGAACTCTGCAACTTTCTTGTCGTAGAATACGTCGAACGGTTTGCCCTCTGCATCTTTTGCTGCAAATGGGTTCGGGAACAGCCAGTGTCTGGAGATCATTCTGGAAAGCTCTCTGTCCATAACACAGCCGTTTCTGGAAAGTGCCATGTTGATGGTAGCTGCCTGATCCAGGATCGGCATAACTCCAACGTCTACCGGCATGGTGATTCCTGCTTTACGGATTGCATCGAGCCAGTATTTGAACTGCTCCATATCCCAGCAGAGCTGTGTCATGATGTAGTCTGCTCCGTTGTCCTGTTTCTGTTTCAGAACTGCGATATCAGACTCCAGACTTCTGCAGGAGATGTGGCCTTCCGGTGAACCTGCAACAGCGATTTCAAATTTATCGCCGTAGGTATCACGTACGAATTTTACAAGATCGGTAGCATAGTCAAAGTCACCACAGGTTGTAGTCTCACCAAGCGGAATATCTCCGCGCAGTGCCAGCATATGGTCTACGCCGTCAGCCAGATACTGATCCAGCTGCTCTTTGATTCCTTCTTTTGTGTTTTTGATAACGGTGAAATGAGTAACCGGTGTAGTTCCGGCATTTTTGATCATCTGACATACTTCACGGTTTGCTCCGACGTTTCCGCCGCCTGCTCCGTATGTACAGGAAATGTAAGACGGGTTATATTTCATCAGGTGGTCGATGGTACCCGGCAGATTCTGCAGTCCCTTCTCTGTCTTTGGCGGGAACAGCTCAAAAGACAGAAGGGTCTTGTTTTTCATCTCTTCTGAAAGTTTCATAATTCAATTTACCTCCGCTTTAATATGATATATTCCTATTCTAAGTCCCGGTTCGCCTGTTCTGTTTGTTCCGATTCGCAGACCCCGGGGTCTTAAAACCGCTTTTATAGAATAACTGGTTCCGTCAACCAATTATCATTCACAGTCCAGCTCTACGATGCTGTTTGCAAGATCTACCATTTTGATCTTACCCTGCAGTCTGATCTCTTCGCCCAGGATGTCACGGATGAGAACGTATTCTCCATCGACATCGATGCGGCTTACGTTTTTACAGACAACTGTGTTTTCCGGATTTTTGTATACCGTTGCAAGGCACATAGCTTACGCCTCCTCTACTTAACTTCTTTCAAATGCTCTTTTACAAGCGTCAGTGCAAGGGACAGGCGCATATTGCCTTTCTGGAAATCGGATACTCCCTCCCTGATCTGTTTTGCGGCGTCCGCCATTCCGGCTTTTTCCAGTTTGTCGGCCATCTCGTCGAGTTCTGCTGCGTGATGTTCATTGTGCTGCAGCATATAGGTTAAAAGGGCAAGATTCTCGTCCTTGCATTTTTCTTCGGAACCGCATGCATTGCAGGCATGTCCGCAGTCTTCTCCCTCGTGATGATGGTCATGGTGATGATGGTGCTCGTCGTGAGCTCCGTGCGGAATGGGATTTCCATTCTCGTCATATAATAAATGCATAATATGGCCTCCTCTGTCCCCGTTTTTCTGCTCTGCCGTCCGTTTCGTCCGCTTTTGTTTTCCTGAAACGTCCTGCAGATTGTACAGGGAATGATAAATAAATATCAATTCAAACTTATTATACTCTATTTCATGCACAAAATCAATACGGCCTCCACAAAATTTCTGTACAATTCGCCGTACAGGCCGTCCTGGCATCCTTCTTTTTTCTTGCATGGCTTGTTATTTTTTTTCATTTCCCGATTGTGTTAAACTTTTTTAATATATTTGGTCTGATTTCTTTAAATTTTCATGTTATACTAAACATAATTATGAGAGAAATACGGCAGAATCTTTTTTTGATTCAAGATACGGAGGGTTTTTATGGCACTTTCTATTCCAACCATTACATTGAACGACGGCAGAGCGATGCCGCTTCTGGGGCTTGGCACTTACAAATCGACAGAAAAAGAGGCAGAAAAAGCAATTGTCACCGCGGCAAAATACGGCTACCGTCTGATCGATACCGCCTCCTCCTATAAAAATGAGGACAGCATCGGCCGCGGGATCCGCGCAAGCGGGATTCCGCGGGAAAACTTTTTTATTACCACAAAGGTATGGAATACCGCGCAGCGGGTCGGTGATATCGAAGGTGCCTTCAACCGCAGCCTCGACCGTCTCCGTCTCGACTACGTTGATCTTTACCTGATTCACTGGCCGGTGCCGGGCTGCTACCCGGAGACGTGGCGCGCACTCGAAAAAATCCGCGAATCCGGGCGTGCAAAATCGATCGGCGTCAGCAACTTCGAGGAGCCGCACCTTACCGCCCTCTTTGAATTTTCCGGCGTCATCCCGGCCGTCAACCAGATCGAATGTCATCCGCTCTGGAACCGGAAACCGCTCATCGCTTTCTGCCGTTCACATGGAATCGCCGTTCAAGCGTATGCGCCGCTCGCAAGAGGTCTTTATCTGAACCGTGAGATTATGCAGCAGCTGGCAGAAAAGTATGTACGCACTGAAGCGCAGATCGGTCTCCGCTACCTCGTCCAGCAGGGCATCAGTGTCATCCCGAAATCGACACATCCAGACCGCATCTTTACCAACGCGGATGTCTTCGACTTCGAACTTTCTGAAGCCGACATGGCGCTCATCGACACGATGGACGAACAGCTCCGCTCTGCTTCCATACCGGATGACCTGCTGTAACTGCGGATTCACAGAAAAAGCAGCACAGAAAATCTGTTTCTTTCCGTTTCAGATTTCTGTGCTGCTTTTTCTGTTTCTCTTTATTTCGAGGATACCATCCAGTCTGCTGCAGGTGCAGATCCAGTCCCCCATTGCTTCGGCTTCTTCTAAATCATGCGTGACCAGAAGCATCGTTTTTTCTTTTCCTTTTCTGCGGATATAGTTCATCGTTTTCTTTTTCGTCCCCGCATCCAGTCCCCGGAACGGCTCATCCAAAAGGAGGAAATCTGCGTCCATGCGCATGGCCCGCAGAACCGCCACCCGCTGGCGCATGCCGCCCGACAGTTCCGATACAGCCTGGTTTTCACAGCCCGAAAGGCCGAGTTCCTCCATCTCCTCCAAAAGATGGCGGAAGCTTCTTTTTTCTTTTCCAAACATGCGGCGCCTTACCGCGAGCTGGATATTGGCTGCAGCTGTCAGTTCTTCTGCCAGCCGCGGTTCCTGAAAAACCATACTTTTTCTTAAGGCTTCCAGTCCCCCGATTTTTCCGCCGTCCGCCTGCTCCAGGCCTGCCAGAATCCGCAGCAGGGTTGTCTTTCCCGCCCCGGAAGGAGCCATCAGACAGGTCACTGCTCCTTTTTTCAGTTCCATCGTAAGATTCGAAAAAATAACGTGTTCTCCATACGCTTTTTTCAGATGGCAGATTTCAATCGTATCTTCTCTCATTTCATCACCAGCATCCTTTTTTCTGCAAGATCCATTCCTTTTAAAACAGCTTTTTCGAGACAGAAGCTGACGTACACGATCGCTGCCGTCCAGGCAAAGAGTCCCGGTGTGTCGAGATATATTTTTGCCTGATACAGATGCTCTCCGATGGATCGGTTCGGAATGCCGATTACTTCTGCTGCCGTTCCGGCCTTCCAGCAAAGGCCGAGGGAAAGTGAACATCCCGTCCGGATATATGGGTACAGCTGCGGCAGGATCACCCAGCGCAGCCGCACCGGCCGCGGAACCTGAAAAACGTCTGTCATCTCCAAAAGCGCTGTGTCCAGTTCCCGCAGGCCGTTCCGCGTGTTTGTATACAGGATCGGAAATACCATCAGAAACGAAATCACAACCGAAAGATTCTTCGACGAAACCCAGATCAGGATCAGAATCACAAAAGAAGCGACCGGCACTGCTTTCACTGCTGCAACCAGCGGCGTCAGGAGTTCTTCTGCAATGGAAAACCGACCGGCAAGTGCAGCTCCTGCAATTCCCACCGCCGCGCCAAGAAGGAATCCGGCTCCGATGCGTGCTCCGGAAAACAGCAGGGACTGCCAGAAGACCGGTTCTGTTACAAGCGTAAAAAGGCGTTTCAAAACAGCGGCAGGAGATGCCAGAAGGATCTCCTGCCCGACAAAAACGCTTACCGCCTGCCAGATCATAAGCCAGAACACGATCGGCCAGCGCTTCGTTTTTCTCTGTTTTTCTTTTTTGTTTTTATTCGGAATAATAGAAGTCATCTCCTGGAAGTTCTCCTCCGACTGCCTCCGGGTTCTGGTCTTTGAGTACACCGAGATAACCGGAAAGCTTCTCTTTCATCTCATCACCAGTGATGCAGACAATGTTGCATGCCGGAAGCGCTTTCTTTGCGACTGCCTCCGGAACAATGTCATAATCCCCGATCAGTTTTGCCGCCTCATCCGTGTTTTCGGTTACGTAGGATACGGATGCCTGGTAAGCTTCCATGAAGTCTGCAACTGCTTCCGGATGCTCCTTGGCAAAGGCAGTGCGCACAACGGTAACACCTGTCACCAGTGTGCCCGCTGTTCCTTCGGACTTCTGGATTTTGTTCCATTCTTCGGTCAGGTCAAGTGCGGTGCGCAGCGTTTCTTTTTTCGTCTGTGCCGTCGTTACAAACGGCTGCGGCAGCATGGCGATTCCATCGGCATCTTCTGCAAGTGCTGCCACGCACTCGGCGTGTTCGCTCTTCCACTCGATCGTTACGTCCTCACCCGGTACGAGGCCGTTCTTTTCGAGGATATAATTCAAAGCATACTCCGGAGTTGCACCTTTGCCGCCCGCATAAATGGTTCTGCCTTTCAGATCCGCAATAGAATGTACGGTATCGCCGTCCTCAACGATATAAAGGACACCGAGCGTATTGACTGCGAGCACCTGCACGCCGCCGTTTGTCTTGTTGTAGAGTACGCTTGCAAGGTTCGCCGGAACCGCGGCGATATCCACCTCTCCCTGTACCAGTTTTGCGCTGACCTCATCCGGGGCAGCGGCAAGTTCAAACGTGTCCGCAGGTGACTCTTTGCTGTCGTTATCGCTCATCATTTTTACCATTCCCATGCCGGTCGGTCCTTTTAATGCAAGCACATGGACCAGTGTCTCATCTTCTGTTTCCGATGCCGCTGTGCTGCTCTCTGTCTGCGTACTTTCTGATACTGTACTTTCTGATCCTGTGCTTTTTGTCCCGCTGCTCTCCGACTTTGTCTCTGTCTGGCCGCATCCTGCAAACAAAAGTACCATTGCAAGAATCGCTGCCGCAAAGCCCATCTTTCTTTTCTTTTTCACTTTTTTCTCCACCTTGCTGTTCTTTTTAGTCTACCAGCTTGTCCAGTTCTTTTACATATTCTGTCTGGCTGGAAATCTTGTGTTTTGCCTGCGCCGCATATTTGTTGACTGCCGCCTGCGATTTTTTGATCGACTGCATCGTGCCGGCTCCTGCCACGCATCCGCCCGGACAGGCCATGCCTTCGAGAAGATAACCGTTGTACTTTCCGGCCTTTGCCATTGTCAGCAGTTTCCGGCATTCCTTCAGACCTTCTGCATTTGCCATCTTGATTTCGCGGTCCGGGTATTTTTCACGGATTACATTTTCCACAGATTTTGCAACGCCGCCGGAGACAGCAAAGTTTCTTCCGTCCACCGATGCATCGCTGACGCCGTCCGGATCTTCCTCAAGTGCACTCACATCTACCTGGCGCGCATCGAAAATGCCCGACATCTCTTCAAACGTCAGAACGAAGTCCACCTCACTGCGGACAGACCGGCGCATGGCCTCCAGTTTTTTCGCCGCACACGGTCCGACAAAGACAACCTTCGCATTCGGATTGTGTTTCTTGATCAGACGCGCCGTCAGCGTCATCGGGGTCAGTGCCATCGAGATACAGTTAGCGTAATCCGGGAACAGTTTCTTCGCCATTACAGACCAGGCCGGACAGCAGGATGTCGCCATAAACGGCAGTTTCTCCGGAACTTCGTTCACAAAATCCTCTGCCTCCTGTGCCGCACAGAGATCCGCTCCGATCGCGACTTCAAAGACATCCGCAAAGCCGAGCTTTTTCATCGCCGCACGCAGTTTTCCAGGCGTTACTTTCGGTCCGAACTGGCCGACAAACGCCGGTGCCAGCGCTGCATAGACGCGCTCTCCCGACTGGATCGCACGGATTACCTGGAAGATCTGGGATTTGTCCGAAATAGCGCCGAACGGGCAGTTGACGAGACACTGGCCGCAGGATACACATTTCTCGTAATCGATATCCGCTTTTCCGTTCTCATCTGAACCGATGGCATCCATTCCGCAGGCTCTCGCACACGGACGCTCCTGAATGATAATAGCCTGGTATCCGCATACCTTGGCACACTGACCACATTTGACGCATTTATCCTGATCAATATAGGATCGTCCATTGGTGCGGTCCAGCGTAATGGCCTTTTTCGGACAGACTTCCACGCACGGATGTGCAAGACATCCCTGACATCCCTCCGTGATCAGAACCCGTTTTTCATGACAGGCGTTGCATGCAAATTTGATGACATTAATGAGCGGCGGTGTATAATATGTCTCCGCCTGATCCGCCAGTTTGATATTGTCCGAGATCGGGGCGTGCTCTGCCGCGCTTCTGCACGGAAGTCCCATTGCAAGGCGAAGCCGCTCTCCTACAATCGCCCGCTCCAGAAACACATCATTTCTAAAATTTCCGACCTCACCGGGAATTACACGGTAAGGAATTTCTTCGATCGTCTTTTCCACCGGGGAGTTCACGTCATACGCCATTTTTGCAACTTCCGTAAAAATGGCATGGCGGATTTCCTGAATTCTTGTTTCTACTCCTCTCATTCTTTCTTCCTCCTGCCGTATTTTCCTCCGCATCTTTTCAGTTAAAATTTTTCCGCTTTCTATTACTATACTTGATTTCGAAAGTATTGTCATCTTTTTTCCGTATTTTTGCCGAAAAAATTTCGGTCTGCACAAAAAAGAACCTGCCGTCTCTGTATCATTTCACAGAAGTGACAGGTTTCTTATTTTTACCGCTCCCAGAGATCCGGGGCGAGTTCGTCTTTTTTCATACGCTGCATCAGTTCATCCACAGCCTGTTTCGGGTTTTTGTTTTCAAACAGAACCTGATTGACTGCCTGAATGATCGGCGTTTCGATTCCGAATTTTTTCGACAGAGTAAGACCCGCTTTTGCGGAATAGACGCCCTCGACGATCATCTGAACCTCATCCATCGCCTGCTGCATCGTTCTGCCCTGGCCGATCAGGTATCCGGCTTTCCGGTTCCGGCTGTGAACGGAAGCACACGTTACAATCAGGTCGCCGATACCGGAAAGACCGTAGAAGGTTTCCGCATGGGCGCCCATCGCCGTGCCGAGCCGTGCAATTTCCGCGATCCCGCGGGTAATCAGAGCCGCTTTCGTATTGTCGCCGTAGCCAAGACCATCCGCCGTTCCGGCTGCCAGTGCGATGACATTTTTCAGAGCTCCGCCAAGTTCAATTCCCGTGATGTCCGGGCTTGTGTAAACGCGGAAGACCGGGCTCATGAACACATTCTGCACATACAGTGCGCTCTCGCGGTCATGCGCGCCGACAACGATCGTGGTCGGCAGGCCGCGGCCGACCTCCTCTGCATGGCTCGGTCCGGAGAGAACAACGACATTCGTTCCCGGCACTTCCTCCTCGATGATCTGAGACATCGTCATCAGGGTATCGGCTTCCACGCCTTTTGCCACATTGACGATGAGCTGGCCGTCCGGAATATCCGCCGCATACTTTTTACATGTGGTTCGCACGTACGGGGATGCTTTTGCCATCACAAGGATGTCCTGTCCGGAAAGGGAGCCGCGCACATCGCAGGTGAACTTCATTTCATCCGGCAGTTTTACGCCCGGAAGCTTCGTCAGATGCTCTCTGTGTTCCTTTAAGCTCTCAATTTCCTTTTCATTTTCCGAGCAGATCGTCACGTCATGCCCGTTGTTGCAGAGCAGGAGGCCGAGGGCGGTTCCCCAGCTTCCTGCTCCGATGATACTAATCTTTGCCATATTTTATTTCTCCGACTTTTTGGATAAATACGTTTTCCGCTCTGTTCCCGCGATGAGGCGCTTGATGTTTGCACGGTGCTCCCAGAAGGCAAGCACGGCAAGAAGTGCGATCACCACGTACATCTCATAGAGATACGGCGGTTCCAGCGCAAAGCAGCCCGCCTGTCCCATGATAACGGCCATCGCAAAAAAGACAACGTAAACCATCATGGAACCGAGGGAAACATAGTGTGTTACTGCAAGATTCAGGAAAAACAGCGCTGCACAGACCAGCGTGATTCTCCAGTCAAACGAGATAATCAGACCCGCGGTCGCAGCGATTCCTTTTCCGCCGCGGAAGCCTAAGTAAAACGGGAAGTTGTGGCCGAGAATCGTTCCAGCCGCAGCATACACCGTCAGCAGTTTCAGCAGTTCCGGGTGCGATGCACCGAAGATCAGGCGTACCGTCAGGACCGCCAGAATGCATTTGATGCAGTCGCCGGCAAGCGTGATGGCGCCTGCTTTTTTCCCTAAAGTCCGGAGCGCGTTGGTCGTTCCTGCGTTTCCGCTGCCGTGTTCCCGGATATCAATTCCCTTCGTCCTTCCATAAATATATGAGGTCTGAAAAAGGCCAAATGCGTATCCGATCAAAAGGCATATGATCCGTACCATAACTCTTTACTGCTCCTTCTCTTTTCGTTCTCTGATGATGAATTTCAGCGGTGTGCCGCGGAAGCCGAACGACTCTCTGATTTTATTCTCCAGATATCGAACATAGGAGAAATGCATCAGTTCTTTGTCGTTGACGAAAATAACAAATGTCGGCGGTTTGACCGAAACCTGTGTCATGTAGTAGATTTTCAGTCGTTTTCCACGGTCTGACGGCGGCTGCTGCATTGCCATTGCCTCGGTCAGAATCTCGTTCAGGACACCGGTCTGTACGCGCAGGTTCTGGTACTGCAGAACCATGTCGATCGTCTCGAACAGCTTCGGAAGACGCTGTCCTGTCTTCGCAGAGATGAACAAAAGCTCTGCGTACGGCATGTAAGCCAATGTATTTCTTACTTTTTCGGTAAAGCGGTAGATCGTCTTGTCATCTTTTTCCAAGGCATCCCATTTATTTACCGCAATGATCATACCTTTTCCACGCTCATGGGCGATACCGGCAATTTTGGCATCCTGCTCGGTGACGCCCTCGGTTGCATCGATCAGAAGAACAACGACATCTGCGCGCTCTACGGCAGATACTGTACGGATGATGCTGTACCGCTCCAGCTCCTCTTTGATCTTGTTTTTCTTTCGAAGGCCTGCGGTATCGATGAAAATATATTCATTTCCATTGTGCATGATCGTGGTATCGATCGCATCGCGCGTCGTTCCGGCGATGTCGGATACGATGACACGGTTCGAGCCCAGCAGTTTGTTGACCAGAGAGGATTTTCCGACGTTCGGTTTTCCAACAATGGCGATGCGCGGAATCTCGCTCTCCTCCTCGTTTTCCATCTCCGGATCAAAGTATCCTGTCACCTCATCGAGCATATCGCCGATGCCGAGCTTTCCGGATGCGGAAATGGCGCGCGGCTCTCCGATGCCGAGGTTATAGAATTCATAAACATCCATCATCTGACGGTCGAAGTTGTCGACTTTGTTGACCACCAGCACAACCGGCTTGCGGCTTCTTCTGAGCATATCAGCTACTTTTGCATCGGCATCTACAAGGCCCTGACGGACGTCAGTGATGAAGATGATGACATTTGCGGTATCAATGGCGATCTGCGCCTGGTCTCTCATCTGGGAGAGAATGATATCTTTGGATTCCGGCTCAATACCGCCGGTGTCTACCAGCGTAAATTTGTGGTTCAGCCACTCCACGTCGGCATAAATACGGTCACGGGTTACACCCGGTGTGTCTTTTACAATCGAAATATTGTCTCCGGCTAATACATTAAACAGGGTGGATTTACCCACGTTCGGCCGGCCCACAATTGCTACAATCGGCTTGCTCATACATTGTTCTCCTTCTGTGTATCGTCTCCTGGTTTTCCTCCACAACGGCTTTCACCAGGTCGCTGCCCGGCTCATCGATAATCTGTACCGGTGTTTTCAGGCGCTCTTCCACCTCTTCCACCGTCACATCGTCGAGAAAGACGTTTTTTCCCGAACGGAGCATGTTGCACGGAAGCAGCAGGCAGTCGCCAAGATCTCTTCCCTCTAACTGCTCCATCAGATCCTTTCCGGTAATCAGACCGGATACAGTAATGGATTCTCCAAAGAAATAGTTGATAATCGTGACAACCTCCGCCTGTACATTCGGATATTTTTCACGAATTTTCTGCATGTGTTTTTCCAACGACGGCGCCGCAGCTTTTCCGGTCGCAATCGTTACATGGCGGTGACGGTCGTCCCCTTCTCGTTTCGAAAGTTCTTCCGCAACCTCGTCTTCCAGAAGCCGGAGCATTCCCACTCCGTTTTCCAGCTGGATATAGCCATCGTAATTTTCCTCCTCCGGGATCGGCTCTCCCGCCAGCAGATACCATTCATCACCAGCATGGATAAAGTGAAGTCCCCACTGTTCATACAGCTTTTTCTGCCATTTGTGAATCGTGGCAAGAACTTCTTTTGCATCCTCCCTGGTAAACGGTTCCAGAGGCGCCAGTCCGTCGCGGTACTTCGAAAGTCCGACCGGCACAACCGAAACACTTTTCAGATGCGGCAGATATTTTGACAGATCCGAAATACTGCGCTCCAGCTCTGCGCCGTCGTTGTATCCCTTGCAGAGCACAATCTGTCCATTCATCTCGATTCCCGCCTCGTAAAGGCGCTGGACCTTCGGAAAGATATTGCCCGCAAAACGGTTATGCAGCATTTTGCAGCGGAGCTCCGGGTTCGTTGTCTGGAACGAAATATTGATCGGTGCCAGATGGTAGCGGATAATCCGGTCGATATCGTGGTCGCTCATGTTGGTCAGTGTAATATAATTTCCCTGCAGGAAGGACAGACGTGAATCGTCATCCTTAAAATACAAGGTGGGACGCATTCCCGGCGGCATTTGATCGATGAAGCAGAAAATGCAGTTGTTGCTGCAGGAACGGTACTGATCCATGAATTCGTTCTCGAATATGATGCCGATTTCCTCGTCATACTCTTTTTCGATTTCCAGATCCCATTCCTCGCCGTCCTTTTTCCGGATCGTGAGTTCCAGATACGTGTCGTTGGTCTGGAAGTGGTAATCGAAGACGTCCTCGATGATTTCCCCGTTCACGCGGAGCAGTTCATCTCCCGGTTCGAGTTCCAGTTCTTCAGCAATACTGCCCGGTTCTATTGTCTTGATAATGTGTTTCGTCTTGTTTTTCACAGATCTTACGTTTTGGCCTTTCCATTTACTTCTTTATAACTTCTCTTTGCCCAGTAAAAAGCGTGCTTTTTTTGCATACCTTCCGGGCATTCATTCATTATAATAACAACAACCTGCACAAAAAGCAAGGATTCTTTCGTTTTTTGCTTGACGCACCCTTTCCCAAGATGATATAAATAGGAAGTAAATGGTTTGTAAAAAATGTCGATTACTGGAGGTTTGTATGGCTAATTTAGATTTACTTGAAAATTCCATTCCGGTTGCTCCGTTAAAGCTCGCAGCTCTGCCGGGCAGTATGGAAATGGCAAAAAAAGTTGATGCGTATCTGGTTCAGTTCCGTAAAGAGCTCGCCGAGCGCCGCAACGGGGTTTCCTTTTCCGGATATTCCGAGGATTCTTTTCTGATTGACTGCGAGTGCCCGCGTTTCGGTTCCGGCGAAGCAAAAGGAAAGATCAACGAATCCGTCCGCGGTGCCGATCTTTACATCCTGGTTGATGTCTGCAACTACAGCATCACTTACAAGGTATGCGGCTACGAGAACCACATGTCACCGGATGACCATTATCAGGATCTGAAACGTATCATCGCTGCTGCAACGGGAAAAGCACACCGGATCAACGTAATCATGCCTTTCATTTATGAAGGAAGACAGCATAAGCGCACCAAACGTGAATCTCTCGACTGCGCACTTGCTCTGCAGGAGCTGATGAATATGGGCGTTTCCAACTTCATCACCTTCGACGCGCACGATCCTCGTGTCATGAATGCAATTCCGCTCGGCGGCTTTGACAACTTCATGCCAACCTACCAGTTTTTAAAAGCCCTTCTTCGTTCTGTTCCGGATCTGACGATTGACAACGATCATCTGATGATCATCAGCCCGGACGAGGGAGCGATGGCGCGTGCCGTATACTTCTCCAACGTGCTCGGCGTCGATATGGGTATGTTCTATAAGAGAAGAGATTACTCCACCATCGTAAACGGAAAGAACCCGATCGTGGCACATGAGTTTCTCGGTGATTCCGTAGCAGGAAAAGATGTTGTCATCATCGACGATATGATCTCCTCCGGTGAGAGTATGCTCGACGTTGCAAAACAGGTCAAAGAACGCGGCGCGGAACATGTCTTTGTCTGCACCACATTCGGCCTCTTCACCGACGGTCTTGAGAAATTCGACGCTTACTATGAGAAAGGCTATATCAGCAAGGTCATCACCACCGACCTGACCTACCGGACACCGGAACTCGTTTCCCGCCCTTGGTATGAGCCGGCTGAAATGAGCAAATATATGGCAAGCATCATCGATACGCTTAACCACGACGTATCCGTTGCAAAAGTACAGTCTACGACAGAGAAAATCAATAAGCTGCTGGCAAAACACAGATAATCGATTTTGTGTCCGCCGGATGCATACAGCAAAAAAACGGATCTGTTTTTTCCAGGTCCGTTTTTTGATGCTTTCTATTCTGTTTTCGATCCTGTTTTCAGACCAGGGAAAGGAATGCCGCGAGGTTTCCTCTTTTTCCCTTCGATGCACGGTGGGAATACAGGAAATCCGGGTTGCAGCAGGTGCAGAGGTTCGGCAGATGAATCTGCTTCTCCGGCACTCCTGCTGCAAGAAGGATCTGATGATTCGCCTCCCAGAGATTTAACTGGTATTTTCCATCTGGTTTTCCGTAGAACAGTTTCTCATGCAGTGTTTCCGGGAATGCTGCCCGGAACTCTTCGATCACGTCACCGCTCACCTCGTAGCAGTCCTGGCAGATCGACGGGCCGACGGCTGCGATCACATCTTTTGCTTCTGTTCCAAACCGTTCGTGCATCGCATCGAGCGTTGCCTGTCCCATCTTGTGGACCGTTCCACGCCAGCCGGAATGTGAAAGTCCAATTGCACGGTGCACCGGGTCGACAAAGTAGAGCGGCACGCAGTCCGCATAGAATGTCGCAAGTACGACGCCCGGCTCGTCAGTGATCATACCGTCAATATCATGAAAATCGCGGTCTCTTGTCACGCCGCTGCCGCAGTCTGCTTTCGTCACATAACGGACCTTCGTCGTGTGTGCCTGATCGGAGGTAACAATGTTTTCCACTTCAAACCCCGCCGCCTCACAGAATCTTCTGTAATTCTCCCGCACATTCGCCGGATCGTCGCCGCGCGAAAAGCTGAGATTCATGCTGGAAAGATGTTCCTTACTCACCCCGCCGATCCGTGTGGAAAATGCATGGCGGATGCCCTCAATTTTCTCAATCGCCGGCCAGGTCAGATAGACCACGCCGTTTTCCGCCTCGTTGACATGCATCGTTTTTTTATCGTTTTGTTTCCATTGAATTGGTATCATAAAAACTCCCTTCCTACCAGCCGCTCCCCTGATAATAAAACGCGTTCGCATAGACGCGGATCTCCTCCGGTGTCTCTGCCACGACGTCGAAACGGCAGGGCACATCCATCGGGATCTGGTGGAGCATGCGGTAGTAATCTGCTGTTTTTGAAATTTTCTTCTGTTTCTTTCCATCCACGGCGCTTGTCGGGTCTCCGGCTGTCCGGCCGGTGCGGTATTTTACTTCGATAAAAATGTATGTATCGTCCTGTTTTGCGATCAGGTCGATCTCACCGAAGCGGCACCGGAAATTCCGCACCAGGATGTGATATCCCAGACTTTCCAGATATTCTGCCGCACGGCTCTCCTGTCTCGTTCCTACTTCCCGCTGGTTCAAATGCGATACCCTCTCCTTTTTTGATGCGGTGCCTTTACACGAAATGGCCGATAAACGACTGCCGGTGGATCGGTGACGGGCCGATTTCTTTTAAAGCAGCGATATGCTCTGCCGAACCGTAGCCCTTGTTCGATGCAAAACCGTAGCCCGGAAGCACCTTGTCGTACTCTTCCATCAGGCGGTCCCTTGTCACCTTCGCAACAATACTTGCCGCCGCAATCGAAACACTCTTGGCATCTCCCTTGATGATCGGCACCTGGCGGATGTCCACCTGCGGGATTTTCACCGCATCGTTTAAGAGTACATCCGGCTTCACGGAAAGCTTGCTGATCGCCTCCCGCATCGCCTCGTACGTTGCCTGTAAAATATTGATCTCGTCGATCCGCGCCGGGGAGGCATAGCCGATGCCGACGGCCACTGCCTCGCGCATGATCACATCGTACAGCTCGTCGCGTTTTTTGGCCGTCAGCTGCTTGGAATCGTTCAGATACAGGATTTTACTGTCACGCGGCAGAATGACCGCACCTGCGACCACAGGGCCCGCCAGAGGGCCTCTTCCGACCTCGTCGATGCCGCAGATCCAGCCAAGATCCTCATATTTGTGCTCGTAGATCTTCATCTGTTCCGTGCGCTCGCGCTCTTTTTTTAAGGCCTCTTCCTGTTTCTGGTATTTTTGAATCAGATTTTGTACGCCGGCACGGGAATCCTCTTCGTATTCCAGATAAAGGGCGGGCAGCTCCGTCTCCGAAGCTGCCGCAAAAATTTCCCGTATGGCGGATATCGATTGTTTTTTCTCTGTCATCGTTGTTCTCCGCATTTTTTATTTTGATAAATCCATTTATTCCGGTTTTTCCAGCGTGATTCTGCCGAGCTTTCCGCTCCGGAAATCATCCATCAGAAGCCGTGCTGCTTTTTCGTAATCGAGCTCATTTCCCTTTTTCAGGCATCCGCGCACACGCGCAATCTCACCCAGGATTTCCACACGATCCGTCACACCTTCAAAGCCAAAGCGTTTCTCCAGCGTTCCCGGATACTCTGCCGTCAGATAATCGATGACGGACAGCGCCAGCTCCTCCACGTTCAGGATCTCATCGTTGATGGAACCGATCATCGCAAGATGCAGTCCCACCTGCTGGTCCTCAAACTTCGGCCACAGGATACCAGGTGTGTCCAGAAGCTCCAGCTGTTTGCTCAGACGGATCCATTGTTTTCCCTTCGTGACGCCCGGTTTGTTTCCGGTCTTCGCACAGGCTCTGCCCGCATACGCATTGATAAATGTCGATTTTCCGACGTTCGGAATACCGACAACCATCGCGCGGACCGGACGGTTCAGGATGCCGCGTTTGCGGTCGCGCTCGATTTTCTCTTTGCAGGCCTCCTGTACGGCGCTGTTGATCGCTTTCATGCCGGCTCCGGAACGGGAATTGACCTTCACAACAGAATATCCCTTTCCCTTGAAATATTCCATCCAGGCATCGTTTCCGCGCTCATCGGCAAGGTCCGATTTGTTCAGCAGGATCAGCCGTGCTTTGTTCTTTCCAAGTTCATCTATATCCGGGTTGCGGCTCGCTGCAGGAACTCTCGCATCGACCAGCTCAATCATCAGGTCGATGAGCTTTAAGTCTTCCTGCATCTGTCTGCGGGCCTTCGTCATATGACCCGGGTACCACTGATAATTCATGTTTCTTCTCCTTCTATGCTGCGTTTACACGAAACCGATTTTCTTCCACGGCGAAATCGTAAACCAGAGCTTTCCGACAATGCGGTCCGAATCCACGAGTCCCATGCCGTTGTGGCGGCTGTCCTCGCTGTTGTTCCGGTTGTCGCCGAGTACAAAGTACTGTCCCTTCCCGACCGTGATCGGCTCGGAGGCAAGTCCCGCGTTTGTGATGGCCGGAAATTCATCTTTTTCATTATAGACTTCCCCGTTGATGAGGATCTGTCCGTCTTTGATCTGTACCGTCTCGCCCGGCAGCGCAATCACACGCTTGATGTGGATGCTCGCCTTCTTGTCCTCACTCGTCCGGAACGCGATGATATCCCCGCGTTTCGGAGAACTTAAGCGGTACCAGGCGGAGTCCATCAGCACACGCTCCCCCGGCACGAGAGTCGGCTCCATCGAACCCTCCTGCACCACGACACTTCTGCAGAAAAACCAGGAAAATGCCGCGGCAAGAAGAATCGCCGCAATAATTTCCAGAATCCATACAAACGTGGAACGGATCTTTTTCTTGTAGAAATATTCCTTTACATATCTGGTATTCATACCCATAGTGTAATTCTCCGTAAGACAAAACCGGAGAAACACAATTGCTCATGTTCCTCCGGCCATCCTTTTAACGACTTATTATTTTACCAGCTCTTTCACTTTCGCTGCTTTACCAACACGGTCTCTTAAGTAGTTCAGTTTCGCACGTCTTACTTTACCACGTCTGATAACTTCTACTTTCTCAACGTTCGGAGAGTGTACCGGCCATGTTTTCTCAACGCCTACGCCGTTGGAGCTCTTACGAACGGTGAAGGTCTCTTTGCTTCCGCCGCCCTGTCTTTTCAGGACAACGCCTTCGAATACCTGGATACGCTCGCGGTTACCCTCTTTGATTTTACCGTAAACTTTAACGGTATCACCAACGCGGAACTCCGGTGCTTCTGCTTTTAACTGTGCATCTTCGATTTTCTTAATAATGTCGTTCATTTCTTTATCTCCTTTTTTTACCCTGGATGTTCTTAATGCCTTTTTGCAACAGCGGACCATCTCTTTACTCACAACAAGATATATTATACTATAATGCATCCGCAGATGCAAGTATTTTTTTCACTTTCCATTCGCCGCTGTACAGCAGACTGCGAAGCGCGAAAGAAAACCGCTGCAGGCCGTCCGCGGACGGTATGCCGGTAAGCCGTGCGACCAGACGGAAACCGTTTTTTTCCAGCTGCTCTTCGAGTTTTTCTTCCTCTTCTGAGAATCCGTCCGGGCACAAAAACACCAGCGGTGTTTCTTTTCCGGCAAAGCTGCGGATATACTCGCTCTTTGCTTTCATACCCTCCTCAAGCGTTCCCGGAAGCTGCAGAATCAGCAAATCATGGTCATCAAACAGATTTTTCTGTTTCCGGATCTTCTTTCGTCCGAGATCAAGGCTTACACCATAGCGTGTCATGCCTGCCAAAAGATCGTGCGCCCAGGCAGACGATTCCTCTTTTTCATTGCATGCGCAGGAAATCTGGAATGCATTTTCCAGAAGGTCCGGCCGCCGCTCGGCTGTCCGCACCAGGGATGCCTCATGACGCCACGCTTCGATCTTTTTGTGGTCACCGGAAAGAAGCACCTCCGGAACTTTTTTCTCGTGCCATGTCTCCGGTCTTGTGTAATGCGGATACTCAAGCAGATTGTCCTGCAGCGACTCAAACTGCGAAGATTCCTCGTTGCTTAAGACACCCGGCACAAACCGCGATACCGCATCCACCAGCACCATTGCACCGAGTTCTCCGCCTGTTAAAACATAATCCCCGATCGAGATATAGTCCGTTACCACTTCCTGCAGTACGCGGTCATCGATGCCCTCATAGTGGCCGCAGAGCAGCACAAGATCGTCCTCAAGCGCCAGCTCTTCCACCATCGTCTGGTTCAGTACTTTTCCCTGCGGTGTCAGATAGACCGTGCGCGGCTTTTTCCCGATCTTTTCGGCTACCGACTGGTAGGCGCGGAACACCGGCTCCGCCTCCATGACCATGCCCGCACCGCCGCCGTACGGGTAATCGTCCACGCGGTTGAATTTATTTGCTGAAAAATCCCGGATATTCGTCGTCTCGAGGGAAATATAGCCGTTGTTGATGGCTCTTCCGAGGATGCTGGTGTGCAGCCCCTGCTCGATCATCTCCGGAAACAGCGTCAGAATATGATATTTCATCGTTCTTTACTCTCTTTATCAGTCAATCAGGCCCGGAAGAAGGTGAATCGTCATCTTCTGCTCATCCAGGTCCACATCCAGAATGCAGTCATGGATCGCCGGAATCAGAACCTCTCCGTGCTCTTTCGAATCTACAATATAGACGTCGTTCGCACCGGTCTCCATCACATCGCGGAGCGTGCCGAACAGTTCGCCGTCCTCGGTGTACATCTGCATTCCCTGCAGGTCTGCGATATAGTATTCGTCCTCTTCCAGCGGAATGGCATCCTCTCTCGTCACATAGAGGCTGCAGCCTTTATACCGTTCGATATCGTTGATGTTGTCAATTCCTTTGAATTTTACAATGGCAAGCTGTTTGAAAAAACGCACGCCAGTTACATGGAGTTCTTTTTTTTCTTTTCCTGTATCGAGAAAAACGCGGTCCAGAGAAAGAAAACGCTCCGGATCTGTCGTCGGGTATACCTTTACCTCACCGCGTACGCCGTGGGTTGTGGTAATTACGCCAATCTGCAAATATTCTTCCATTCAAAAACCCTTTCCAACCAGTTCTACTGTGTATTGCGACTTGAGAAACACGCTTTGCGAGTTTCTCAAGTTATCGCGGCAGTCGCCAAGGTCCCGTGCAAGCACGGACTTTGTCTCGTTGCCCGCGTAAAGAAAGGAACCGGCAACAACTGTCGGTTCCTTTTCCTATCTTTTACTTACTGTAAAATTTCTACGACAACTTTTCTGTCGCTCTTTGAGGAAGCTGCTTTTACAACCGTACGGATTGCTTTCGCAATGCGTCCCTGACGTCCGATGACTTTTCCCATATCTGACGGATCTACTTTGAGTTCCAGCAGAAGGTCATCACCGCTGACGGTTTCTGTCACAATTACCTCAGATGGATGATCAACCAGAGATTTTGCAATTACTTCGATAAGTTCTTTCATTACAAGATACCCCCGTATGAATTATTTCTCGATACCAGCCTGTTTTAAGAGTTTGGCAACGATTTCGGTCGGCTGTGCGCCGTTAGCCAGCCATTTTTTAGCAGCCTCCTCGTTGAAGCTGATTGCGCTCGGCTCGCGGTTCGGATCGTAAGTTCCGATCTCCTCGATGAAACGTCCGTCTCTTGGGGATCTGGAATCTGCTACAACGATTCTATAAAAAGGAGCTTTCTTCTGTCCCATTCTTCTTAATCTCATTTTTACTGCCATTTTTCTTTACCTCCATTGTAAATTCATGTATTTATTTATATTTTTTCTTTTATGCTAAAAGGGAAGTTTGAATCCTCCTCTTTTACCACCCTTACCGACCATTCCGGTCATCTGTTTCATCATTTTTCTTGACTGTTCAAACTGTTTGATGAAACGGTTTACCTCCGCGATGTCAACACCGGCGCCTTTTGCAATTCTCTGCTTTCTCGACGGATTGATGAGATCCGGGTTTTCTCTTTCCTTTGGCGTCATAGAAAGTACAATAGCTTCCTTTCTTGCCATGTCTTTTTCATCCACCATGCTCTCAAGATCCTGACCCTTCATTTTCGCGCCGACGCCCGGAAGCATATTCAGGATGCTGGAGATGCCGCCCATATTGCGCATCTGCTCCATGGAATCCAGATAATCGTTGAAGTCGAACTGCGCCTTCTTCATCTTCTGTTCCATGGCTTTTGCTTTTTCTTCGTCGATGTTTGCCTGCGCTTTTTCAATCAGGCTCATCACATCGCCCATGCCGAGGATACGGGACGCCATACGGTCCGGATAAAACTGCTCCAGATCCGAAAGCTTTTCGCCCATGCCGACATAGAGAATTGGTTTGCCGGAAACTGCACGGATTGAAAGTGCCGCACCGCCTCTGGTGTCACCATCTAATTTTGTAAGTACTACACCGTCGATGCCGACTTTATTGCTGAACATCTCGGCCACATTGACTGCGTCCTGTCCGGTCATAGCGTCTACTACCAAAAGGGTCTGATCCACAGGAACAGCCGCTTTGATATCCTGTAACTCCTGCATCATCTCTTCATCGATGTGCAGACGGCCTGCGGTATCCAGAATCAATACGTTAAAGCCGTTTGTCTTTGCATGCACCAGCGCTGCCTTTGCGATATCCACCGGACGGTTTTTATCTCCCATAGCGAACACTTCCACGCCCTGCTTTTCTCCGTTGACCTGCAGCTGTTTGATCGCTGCCGGGCGGTATACGTCGCAGGCTGCAAGGAGAGGTTTTCTTCCCTTGGCTTTTAACTTTCCTGCAATCTTTGCGGTTGTGGTTGTTTTACCGGCTCCCTGAAGACCTGCCATCATAATAATGGTAACTTCGCTCGCCGGGCGCAGTGCGATTTCCGTTGTCTCGGAACCCATCAGCTTAACCAGCTCGTCATTTACGATTTTAATGACCATCTGACCCGGATTCAGTCCGTTCATGACGTCCTGTCCGACTGCCTGCTCCTGTACGGATTTGATAAACTGTTTTACTACTTTGAAGCTGACATCCGCCTCGAGAAGTGCCATTTTTACTTCCTTCAGCGCAGTCTTTACATCCGCCTCGGTCAGGCGGCCCTTGCTTCTGAGATTTTTGAAAACATTCTGGAGTTTCTCGGTTAAACTTTCAAATGCCATGCTCAAAGCTCCTCTAATATATCCGATGCAATTGCTGCAATCCGCTGCATCACATCTTCTTTCGGGGTATCACCAGAAGGATCTGTCAGCTTTCGGATCTCGTTTACATTCTCCCGGATCTGCACAAAGCGTTGTACCAGATGAAGCTTTTCTTCATACTCTTCCAGTGTCTTGTTGCAGCGTCTGACCAGATCGTGGACTCCCTGGCGGGAAATGCCCCGCGCTGCCGCAACCTCGCTCAGGGAAAAATCGTTGAGCACCACGTCCTCATATACCTGACGCTGATGTTCAGTCAGAAGTTCGCCGTAAAAATCATACAGTAATGTCTGTTCCAATATTTTTTCCATTGCGATCACCTTGGTTATCATACACGAAATGATGCTGGGTGTCAAGTATTTTTTCTTGACAGTTTTAAAATTTTTCTGATCCGTTTCAAAAGCCGCAGAAAAGGCGCATTTTCCGCGTTTTTTCGCAGAAAACACGCCCCTTATAAAGACTTTTGTATACCTACTGCAGCTCCGCAATCCTCGTCACAGCCACATAAATCGACTGAATTTTGTACCACGTCGGATAATCCACAATGCCGGAAACCGGCAGGCCGAACAGCCGCTGGAACGCTTCGACGGCGTCCTGCGTCTCTTCATCGAAATAGCCATTTTCATAGACCGTCGGAATCGATGAATACACCTCCGCAATCACGTTCAGCTGCTCCTGTATCTGCAGTACCTTGTTCCCGGACGAGCCGATGGTGAGGTCATACCCCGGCCAGGAGGACGGGATGCCGGAAATCTCCTCCGCCGTGTTGATATACATATTGTCTCCATAATAATTGCGGAGAATCTGAATCGTTGAATACCCTTGGTCCGCCAGGTTTTTGGACCCCCACTGGCTCATCCAGTTCGGGCAGCTCACACGGTTTCCGTCACAGTACTGCGTCAGAATCGGCTGTTTCACATTCGGGCGCGACAGGTAATCAGCAAAAATCTCATCGACCACAAGGGAAATGCTGTCGAAAATATTCCTGCCGTAAATCCATTTGTGATCGTAGGCCGTCGACGAAGTGATCGTAAAATCGTATCCCTTGTTGCGGTACCATTCTGTATAGACACGGTTCAGCGTAAATGACATGATTGCGAGGATATTCGCCCGGATCGCCGCATCCGGCCATGTTGCATAGATTTCCGAGCACGCCACATTTTTGATGTAGTCGCGGTACCGCACATAATAGTCGCGTGCCGTGCTGTCGGTCGGCGCTCCGTCGTGGACGATGATATACTCCGGGATCACGACACGGGACAGCACAATCTCACCGCTCTCCCTCGTCGGCTTGATCTCACTTTCCGGAATTTTCGCCGGATATTCGCCGAACAACGTATGGTCCGGGATCGTCACATCCGCAAACGCTGCGCCCTCTGCCAGTTTGAGGTCCACCTGCTGGACGGACTGTTCTCCTGAAAGAAGCTCGGAGCCCGTCACTTCAACCGGTTCATACCCTTCCGCCTCCACTTTCACCGTATATTCGGAATACGGCTGATTCACATTCGGTTCCAGACTGTACTCGAGCGGCGGCGTCGCCAGATCCAGCGTCTCCGTTCTGCCGTCCCCGTCGGTAATCAGCTCCTCGATCACATTCTGCGGATCTCCCGTATACGAAACCGTCACCCGCGCCCCGGAAACAGGCCGCGCCTGGATTCTTGTATTTACCCGGATTTCCAGCCGCCCGCGGTCAGTCATTTCCTGCTGCATACGCAAATTTTTCATAAAAAAGCCCCATATCCTGCACTCCTTTTATGGTATGCAGAATATGAGGCTTTGTTGCTTTTCACTTTTCGATTTACAGGATCCGCTGGACGTCGTGGATCATGACGTAGACCATCAACGCCATCAGAAGCACCAGGCCCGCGAAGTGAACCATACCCTCCAGGTCTCGCCGGATTGGTTTTCTGCGGATGGCTTCTATGATCAGAAAGACAAGCCGTCCGCCGTCGAGTGCCGGGAGCGGCAGCAGGTTCATGACGCCAAGGTTCGATGACAGCAGAATCACCATGTTCAGCATCGTCATCACCGTAACCAGAACGCCCTGCGATTTTACATCATCATAGGCGGTTCCGATCGCATCCACCACGCCGACCGGGCCGGAAAGATCGTTCACAGAATACTGTCCGGTGATCAGCATACTGACACTGTCAATGACGGTGCGCACCCAGTATTTGATCTCCAGCACGCTGTATTTCAGCACGCCGATCGGGGACTGTTTCTCCCGGAGCTGATACGAAAACTGTACATTCGCATACGTATTTTCAACCGGTGTCACCGTAATCTCTTTCGTCTTTCCGCTGTGCTCATACTCCAGCGTCACAGCGCTTCCATCGAAAGGATGCTCTGTCTGGTAAGCAGTAAAATCTGCCACACAGGTGATCGGCGCTCCGTTGATCGATACGAGCAGGTCGCCCGCGACAACACCCGCAGCGGCAAGCGGCATATTCTGCTGCACATACGTGAATTCCATGCCGCGGTCACAGTCATCGTAGTTAAAGCCCATCATATACCGCGTTGTCACCGTCGGTTCATATGTGATCGTTTTCTTTTCCCCGTCGGCCTTTTTAACCTCCAGCGTAATCTCATCCGTCGGCACACCCCGTACCGTCATCACAGAGTTCAGCTCTTTTCCGATGGAAATATGTCTTCCTTCATAGGAAGTGATGATATCTCCCGCTTCCAGGCCTGCCTCTGCCTCCGGCGAACCGTCTGCCACTTCTGTGACGCGCGCCGGGGAACTTCCCGCGTAACTGATCACAAAGATTGCGCAGAAAAATGCCAGAATCATGTTGAACACCGGTCCCGCCGCAACGACGGAAATTCTTGCCCACACGGATTTGCTGTTAAAGGTTCCTTCCCCCTCCTCTTCACCGTCCTCGCCGAGCATCTGGCACGCACCGCCGAAAGGCAGAAGTTTTAAGGAATAGACCGTTCCTCCTTTTTCTGTCTTTACCACCATCGGGCCAAAGCCGATCGAAAATTCCGTCACGGTAATACCATTCGCTTTCGCCAAAAGAAAATGCCCCAGCTCATGGATAATGACGGTGATTCCGAAAATGAGTACGGCTATCAGGATTTTTACAATCATGCTGTCTTATTCTCCCATCTTATATCTGTTCGCAATCCATTCATACGTCTCCTGCTCCGCCGCGAGAATCTGCTCCAGCGTCGGATCGGCAATCGTTTTGTGTGCTTCCATTGCACCGGCGATCACGTCGTAAATCTCGAGGAAACGGATCTTCTTCGCGAGGAACAGTGCAACGGCGCGTTCATTTGCCGCATTGAAGACCGTCGGCATGGAGCCGCCCGTCCGGGACGCCTGCATTGCCATCGGAAGGCCGAGGAAGGTATCCATATCCGGTTTTTCAAACGTGATCTGTGTCAGCGCCGCAAAGTCGAGGCGGTCGCCTGCAAGGAAGCGGCGCTCCGGGTAATACAGTGCGTACTGGATCGGCAGTTTCATATCCGGTGTGCCAAGCTGTGCCATGACAGCGCCGTCTTTAAATTCTACCATGGAATGGATAATGCTCTTTGGCTGTACCACAACTTGGATGTGGTCGAGATCAACACCGAACAGCCATTTTGCTTCCATGACTTCCAGTCCTTTGTTAACGAGTGTCGCGGAATCAATCGTGATCTTGTGCCCCATCGACCAGTTCGGATGACGGAGCGCCTGCTCTACCGTTACGTTTTCGAGCTCCGCTCTTGTTTTTCCGCGGAACGGACCGCCGGATGCAGTAATCAGAAGTTTTTCAATTTCTTTTCTGTTTTCCCAGTGCAGGCACTGGAAAATCGCCGAGTGCTCACTGTCCACCGGAAGGATCTGCACACCGCATTCCTCTGCCAGCGGCATAATAATGTGTCCCGCCGTTACCAGTGTCTCTTTGTTTGCCAGTGCAATGTCTTTTCCTGCCTTCATCGCCGCAACCGTCGGGCGAATGCCGATCATGCCGACGATCGCTGTCACAAGGATTTCGCTCTCCGGCATCGTGGCAAGCTCGATCATGCCGTCCATGCCGCTGCCGATTTTTACAGGAAGATCCTTCACTCTGTCACGGAGTTCTGCCGCTTTCGCCTCATCGCCGACTGCCGCAAACTTCGGATGAAATTCCCGGATCTGCTGCTCAAGCAGTGTAATATTACTTCCGGCGCTGATGCCGACCACCTCAAGATCGCCGTTGGCACGCACGACATCGAGGGTCTGGGTTCCGATCGAACCGGTTGAACCAAGAATTGCTATTTTCTTCATATTCCAGTTTCTCCCATCTGCTTCCCGTTTATGCTGTAGGGGAAGCTTTTTTAATGAATCAGAAGCACCGACAGGAAATAGATGATCGGTGCGGTAAAGATCACGCTATCGAAGCGGTCAAGAATACCGCCGTGGCCCGGAATCAGCTTTCCGTAATCCTTGATGCCCTGATTTCGTTTGATTGCGGATGCCGCAAGGTCTCCGACCATGGAGATCAGCGCGCCGACACCGCAGATGATGGCGTATTCCACCATGCCGCCCTTTGTCGCAGCCGCATAGATGATGCCGAGCAGAATCGCTCCGACGACACCGCCGACAGCTCCTTCTACGGATTTTTTCGGGCTTAAAACCGGCGCCATTTTATGTTTTCCAAAGAGTACGCCGACACAGTATGCACACGTATCGCAGCCCCAGGAGCACAGGAAAATCAGCCATACATGGAATTTTCCGCCGTCCAGCATACGGGTCTGATATACATAGGAAAGCATTACGCCGACATAGACAATCGCAAAGAACGCCGGCATCACCTGATTGGCGTTGTATTTCGGATAAGTAAATACGTATACTGCCATCAGAAGCACGAGATCCAGGATCAGCGCGAGCATCTGGTACATCGGGTCATGAAGCAGCAGGGACAGATAGAAAATCACAACGCCCGCATAGCCCGTAATTTCCAACAGATTCCATTTATCTTCTCTTACTTTCATCACGCGGAACAGCTCTCCTGCGCCGATCAGCGACAGGCACAGAACCGTCATATAGAGCACAGTTCCGCCGCTGCAGATCGTAAGCAGCGCCACAAGGACGAGCACGATGCCGCTTAACAGTCTTGTCTTAAACATCTTTTTTATTCCTCCTTCACGCCGCCGTAACGCCGGTCTCTGTTATTATATTGTTCGATGGCTTTTCTCAATTCCTCTTCGTGGAAATCCGGCCACGGAACCTCGGTAAAGTAAAATTCCGTGTAGGCCAGCTGCCACATCAGGTAGTTGGAAAGGCGCTGCTCGCCGCTTGTACGGATCAGAAGATCTGGATCCGGGATTCCGGCGGTGTCGAGGTAGCTCTCAAAACACTGCTCCGTCAGTTTTCCGTTCTCATCAAACGCATTCTCTGCGAGAGTTCCGTTTTTCACATCCTCGATCATGCGGGTCATGCCGCGCAGGATCTCATCACGGGAACCGTAGTTCATTGCGATCTGGAAGTACATGTGATCGTAATCTTTGGAGCACTCCTCCAGTTCATGAATGCTGTCCTGAATATCCTGCGGGAATGCGCTCGGATCTCCGATGATTTTGACGCGCATCTGATTTTTATGTGCTTTTTTGATGCATCGTTTCAGATACTGGCGGAACAGCTTTAAGAGGCCCTCCACCTCGGCGCGGGAGCGTTTCCAGTTCTCGGTTGAGAACGCATAGACGGTCAGATATTTGACACCCATGTCTTTGATCACGTCACACATTTTTTCCAGATTGTCGCATCCGACAATATGGCCGTAGCCGCGCGGCATATTGCGTTTTTTCGCCCATCTGCCGTTTCCGTCCAGGATGATGGCGATGTGATTCGGCACTTTTAATTCATTATCCATACTTTTTTCCTCCGTAAACGATAACAGGCTGCCTGCAAATGACAGGCAGCCCCTCGTTTTCTTTGTATTACACGGTCATAATTTCTTTGGATTTTACGTCCACCATCTGATCTACTTCTTTGATGTATTTGTCTGTTAATTTCTGGGTCTGCTCCTCGAGCTCTTTGATTTCGTCCTCGGAAACGTCCTCTTTGGCAAGTTTCTTGAACGCATCATTGGCATCGCGGCGGATGTTGCGGATGGCTACCTTTGCGCCCTCTGCTTTTTTCTTTACCTCTTTTACCAGCTCTTTACGACGGTCCTCGGTAAGCTCCGGGAATACCAGACGGATGACTCTTCCGTCATCGGACGGGTTGATGCCAAGGTCAGACATCATGATCGCTTTCTCGATCTCTTTTACCAGGGATGCTTCCCACGGCTGGATCTGGATCATACGTGCTTCCGGAACAGAGATGTTTGCCACCTGCTGCAGCGGAGTCGGTGTTCCATAGTAATCTACAGTAATGCGGTCCAGTACATGCGGGTTTGCACGGCCTGCGCGGATGGTTCCGAATTCGGAATCGAGGCTTGCAATGGATTTGCCCATTTTTACCTCAAACGGTTTTACTCTCTCGTCGATCTGATTTGCCATATTAAATTTGTCCTCCTGCTATCTCTTATACGGTCACAGTTCTGCGAACTGTGACATTCGCAGCTCTCATTTAAAGTTTTGCTTCGCAAAAGGAGAGCTGCTCACACCTGAATCATTTTCTTACGCAGTAAAACAGCAAGTGTTTTACTGCTGAATTTTTATTAATTATACCGTTACTCTTGTGCCGTTAATTTTTCCGTTTGCAGCATTTACAATGCTGTTCTCTTCATTTAAACCAAATACCAGCATCGGCATTTTGTTTTCCTTGCAAAGGATGGATGCGGTCATATCTACCACTTTCAGATCCTTTTCAATGACTTCCTGAATGGAAATCTCGTCAAATTTCTTTGCATCCGGGTTTGTTTTCGGATCGCTGTCGTAGACACCGTCTACTGCTTTTGCAAGCAGAATCTCGTCTGCCTCGATCTCGATCGCGCGAAGTACGGTTGCCGTATCGGTTGAGAAATATGGATGGCCTGTACCGCCGGCAAAGAATACAACCATGTTGTGCTGGAAATATTTGTTTGCACGGTCTTTGGAAAATCCTTTTGTGAACTCTCCGCATGGGAATGGAGTCAGAACTGCGGTCATCATTCCCTGGGAACGGAAGATTTCTGATACATAGATACAGTTCATAACGGTTGCCAGCATACCGATCTGGTCTGCTTTGGTACGGTCGATATTTTCGGAACTGCGTCCTCTCCAGAAGTTTCCTCCTCCGATTACGATGCCGACTTCAATCCCCTGGTCTACCAGAGTTTTTACCTGTTTTGCCACTTTTGTGACGGTCGGCTCGTCAAAACCGGTGTGTTTCTCTCCTGCAAGAGCTTCTCCGCTCAATTTCAGTAATACTCGTCGTTTCATCTTGCATCCTCGTTCCTTTATGATATTTTTTCACAAATGTCTTGCATTTATGAAATGATTATACCATCTGTTCCCAAAAACGACAAGGGCAAAATTCGTTTGTGTTCCGCAGATCGTCTGCCGCTGCGAGAATCCGTCTCCACTGCAGATATTCCATCATTCCATCGGCGTCCGGTGCAGATACGCTTTGAAAATCCGCTGACATTCCCGTGGAGAGAGGTGAACGCTTGCGGCGGCTTCTGCGAACCGACGGCCTGGATCATCTGCTGTGTGGTAATCTGTATTTTTACATTCACCATTCGAAAAGAATTCCGCGATACGGCGGCATAAAAACCATAAAAAATCTCTGTCGGAAGTTCAGACTCCTGACAGAGATTTTTTATAGATTCATTTTAGATCTGCGCTACGACAAAGATATCATAAATTGCTTTGATTGCTGTTTCAAAGTCGCGGTTTTCAACGCCAATGATGATGTTGAGCTCGCTGGAACCCTGATCGATCATCTTGACATTAACGTGTGCATGCGCCAGTGCAGAGAAAATCCTTCCGGCTGTGCCTCTCGTTCTTCTCATACCGCGTCCTACAACAGCAATCAGCGCCAGATCGGATTCAAGATCAATAGAATCCGGCTGTACGGCACGATGCAGTCCTGCGATAACCTGCTGTTCTTTTGCTGCAAACTCACTCTGATGAACAAATACCGTCATGGTATCGATGCCGGACGGCATATGCTCAAAGGAAAGATTGTTATCCTCAAAGACGCCAAGTACTTTTCTGCCAAAGCCAATCTCGGTATTCATCATGCTCTTCTCAATCGTGATGGATGCGAAGCCTTTCTTTCCTGCGATACCGGTGATTGTAAATTTCGGTTTACTGCAGGTATTCTCCACGATCATGGTTCCCGGATCCTGTGGTGCGTTGGTGTTCAGCACGTGGATCGGGATTCCCTCCTGACGGAGTGGGAAGATGGAGTCCTCATGAAGGACAGTAGCTCCCATGTAGGAAAGCTCACGCAGCTCACGATAGGTAATGGTGGAAATGACTTCCGGATCCTTGACGATACGCGGATCGGTTACCAGGAAACCGGAAACATCGGTCCAGTTCTCGTAGATGTCAGCGTGTACGGCCTTTGCCACGATGGAACCAGTGATATCGGATCCGCCGCGGGAGAAGGTTTTTACGCTTCCGTCCGGTTTTGCGCCGTAGAATCCAGGAACGACTGCGTTATCCAGATCTTTTAAACGCTCGGAGAGCACTTCGTCAGTCTTGTCTGCAAGGAAGTTTCCGTTCTCGTCGAAGCAGATCACTTCTGCAGAATCAATATACGTATATCCCAGATAATTTGCCATCACGATACCGTTCAGGTACTCTCCGCGGGATGCGGCGTAGTCCTCTCCGGCTGCTGCGGCAAAGTTTTCTGCGATTTTTTCAAATTCCGGGGAAAGATCCAGGCTGAGGTTCAGACCGTCGATGATCTCCTGATATCTCGCTTTGATGTTCTGCAGTTTCTTCTTGAAATCTCTTCCGGCAACTGCAGTGCGATAGCAGTCATACAGCATATCGGTTACTTTCGTATCAGCAGAATTTCGTTTTCCAGGAGCGGAAGGTACCACGTATCTTCTTCCCTCATCTGCGCGGATGATGTCTCCGACCTTCTTAAACTGCTCTGCGCTCGCGAGGGAGCTGCCGCCGAATTTTACTACTTTCTTCATAATAATCTCTCCTTGCGTTCTTTTCGGATATCTTTCGAAATCTCGTTTTTCAGCCCGTCACTTTAACGTTAGAAAGCTGTTACGTACTAGATTAGAACAAAATCCCGTATGCGTCAAGAACTTTTTTGGCTGATTCATTCATTCCACAGATAAATTTCCGGTTTTTTCTCCATTTTATAGGAGAATGTCTCTCCAAGCCCGTAAACCGCCTGGCTTAATACGTACTCGCCGTTGTTTGCATAAATTTCGATCATATTCGGATCCACGAAAATCTCAAGAAGATCGCCCTCTTTTAACTGCGGCGTCTCGGCATGAAGCCATCCTTTTGCACCGGATGGATAGACATCCGTGCGGTCTGCGCAGACTTTTCCGCTCTGCCGCCAGATCTTATAGCCGCCGATTTCCAGGCTTTCACCCTCTTTTAATTCGGCGCGGATCATGGCACACTCTCCGCATGCCGAAACGAGGGAATCCGTCTTTTTGCAGAATCCGTCGCGGATGGCAGGCAGAACACGGAAGTAAATATGATCGTTCTGTACATCCACCACACGCGGCAGGCAGAACATGCCTTGCCATATACCATCTACCGGTTCCGGCATCCGAAGCCATGCGATGGAAATCCGGTTTCCGTCCGCATCCGTCATGGTCTGCGGTGCATAGAGGTCACCGCCGCAGTCCAGAAGCTGCCAGTTCTCCGGAAATTTCATTGTGCAGGTTTTTTCATCAAACTCAGGCAGCATACAGATCGCCCGATCCGCATAGCCGTCGGTGTCCTCGATCAGTTCCATCGGGGAGAATACAAAGACGCTGCGTCCGTTTACGTTAAAGAGATCCGGGCACTCCCACATCCAGCCGAGCTTCTGTTTCGTCGTCGCCTGTCCGGCCAGATGCCAGTGGGAAAGATCCTCACTCTTATAGAATAATGCCTCGCCCTTGTGATCCTTCGTCGTGCTTCCAAGCACCATATACCATGCGTCGCTTCCCTTCCAGACTTTCGGGTCACGCGTGTGCGTATTGTCGCCGATTTCCGGATCGGTGAGTGCCGGGATAACAACCTCCTTATCCCCGAAGACATCAAAATGCATACCGTCCTTCGAAGTAAGGTGAAGCTGCGCCGAGGTAAAATCCTGATCAAGGCACTGATGAATATCCTTCGGATTTACCTGATTATAGTGAACACCCGTGTAAAAGAGATGCATCACGCCGTTCTCTTCTACTGCGCTTCCGGAAAAGCAGCCGTTCTGGTCCTCGGAAAGACTCGGGAACAGGGCAACGCCGACATGCTCCCAGTGAATCAGATCCGGACTCACCGCATGGCCCCAGTGCATGGTACCCCAGCGCGGCGCGTACGGAAAATGCTGATAAAAAAGATGATACTGTCCCTTATAATAAATCATGCCGTTCGGGTCATTCACCCAGTTGCCCGGCGCTTTTACGTGTAATCTGTTTTTCATGTGTTTGATTTCCTTTCTGTCTCTTTCTTGTTGTCTCCGATAAGAAAAGCCGGAAAAAGAAAGCATTTTTAATTCCGCCCTCCTTTGCCCGGCTTGTTCTTGATTTCTATGATTTACTTATTTGACTGCTCCGGCTACGACACCGTTGATGATCTGTTTCTGCAGTGCCACGTACAGAATCAGGATCGGGATGACGCAGAGCAGAAGACCTGCCATGATGGTTCCGTAATCTGCGGAGTAAGTTCCGTAGAAGCTGTAGGTGGAAAGCGGCAGAGTCAGCAGCTTTTTGTCGGTCAGCACCAGGGACGGCAGCAGGAAGTCATTCCAGAATGCCATCGCATTCATGATTACCATGGTGGAAATGATCGGCTTTAACAGCGGGAACACGATGCGGAAGAAGGTCTGGGTGTGGGTACAACCGTCGATGTAAGCGGCCTCCTCCAGCGCCAGCGGGATACTTCCGCGGATGAATCCGTGGAACATGAACACGGACATCGCCATGGAAAATCCGGTGTGCATGAAGATCAGGGTCAGTCTGTGGTTCAGAATGTTTAAGGTTCCGCCGTATACACTGACAAGCGGGATCATGATTGCCTGGAATGGAATGATCATGGATGCAACCATCAGTGCAAAGATGATATTGGAAAATACGTTGACATTACGCACGATGTAGTAAGCCAGCATGGCTGCGAGTACCGTAACCAGCACGGTTGCTGTTACGGTTACAACCAGAGAGTTCTTGAAGGCATTCAGGAAGTTCATCTGATTGAATGCTTTTACAAAGTTGTCAAACGAAAGACCTTTGATCGTAAACAGCCAGGAGAACGGGCTCTTGATGATATCACGTTTCTGTTTTAAGGAGTTGATGATAACCATGACAAACGGGAACATGAACGCACAGAAAACGATGATCATAAGGAGCATAGCCAGCGCGTCAGTTACTTTTTTCTTTGTTCCGCCAATTTTCTTCTGATTCATTATGCTTCAACCTCCCTCTTCTTGGTGGTGTATACCTGAATACCGCTGATGCAGGCTACAATGATAAACAGGATAAAGGCTTCTGCCTGGCCGACACCGAACTGTCTCGATGTGAATGCTTTCTCATATACGTGCATGGCTGCCATCTCGGTGGTTCCGTACGGAGCACCGCCGGTTAAGGACAGGTTGACATCGTATACCATGAACGCGCGGGACAGGGTCAGGAAGAGGCAGATAGTAACGGAGGACATCATCAGCGGAAGGATAATGTTTTTCATTTTTACCCAGCCGGATGCACCGTCGATGCTTGCCGCCTCTAGCACGTCCTCGGAAAGTCCCATAAAGCCGGCAACGTAGATCAGGATCATATAGCCTGCCAGCTGCCATACTGAAACGAGCACCAGCGCTGCAAATGCTTTGTTCGGGGTAGAAAGCCAGGAAATTTCAAACAGGCTCCATCCTGTGGTCTCGCCGATGCTGACGAAAACACGGGAGAATACGAACTGCCAGATGTATCCAAGTACGATACCGCCGATCAGGTTCGGGGTGAAAAATCCGGCGCGGAAGAAGTTCTGACCTTTGATGCCGCGGGTCAGGATGTAAGCCAGTAAAAAGGCGATCACATTGACGAGAACAACAACCGCAATGACATATTTAAAGGTTAACAGCAGGGATTTCCAGAACTGCGCGTCGCGCATAACGGCTGCAAAGTTGGAAAGTCCTACAAAGTTTTTCACGCTGGAAACACCGTTCCAGTCGGTTAAGGTCAGGTAAATACCGTAGATAAACGGTACCATGACGACTGCCAGGAAGCAGAACAGGCCCGGCAGCGCAAATACACAGAAATCTTTTCCCTTGTTGCTTGATTTCATTTTCGTTCCTCCTTCATATCCTCCGGCTTACTGCTCATCCCAGTATGCCTGGATGGAATCTATCAGTTCCTCGCGGTCACTTCTTCCGGCCAGATATTTCTGCATTGCCGCACCAAGGACAGACCAGTGATCGTTCGGCACGATCGCAGATGCGTTGAATGCTCCGCCGTTCTGTACTTTTTCGTAAATGTCGCGGCTTAACGGATCGCTTGGCTCGTTCGGGTTGTTTTTAAACGGAGGGATCAGGCTGCAGGTCTTTACAACCATCTGCTGTCCGATCTCACTGTAAACCAGCCAGTTCAGGAACTCTTTTGCTGCTGCTTTCTGCTCGTCGGTAGCCACGATATCATCCAGCATGATCTGTTTGGACGGGGATGCCTGGATTTTGCTGTTGACGAAGTCGTCCGGATCATTGTTCAGGAAGTATGGAAGGAAACCGTACTCGTCGGTCGTCTCGGCTCCTGCCTCCTCAAGGTTCGGCCATGCCCAGTTTCCGTTGAACCAGAAAGCGGTTTTTCCGTCTGCCAGGTCAATTGCCATCTCATCGTAATCTGCGCCGAGTGGATCGCCCTTTGCTACGTTGTACTCTTTTAACAGGTCAAAGGTATTCAGGAACTCGTTCATGCGGGTGTAGTCCGGCAGATATAAGGTTCCGTCCTTCAGCTCGTTGATGACTTCTGCTGCACCGTCGGAGGTTCCGTTGTATGTCTCGTAGATGTACTGCAGCTGGTGTGCTCCAAGGGACCAGTCTTCTTTTGCCATGGAGATCGGATTCTTCATTCCGTTGTCCCGCAGGCTCTGGAGAAGTGCTGCGAAATCGTCCCGGGTTTTGATATCGGATGGATCGAACTCGGTACCTAAGGTATCTTCAATCACGCTCTTGTTGTAGATAATACCGCGGCCCTCGATACAGAGCGGGAAGCTGTAAACCTTTCCGTTGATTTTGGTCAGGTACTCTTCTGCCTCGCCGGTCCATGCTTCATTGCTTAAGTCGGCTGCTTTTTCTTCTGCCAGTGCAATGACATCGGTCGTATCCAGAATGGAAAGTGTCGGCGGGTTTCCGGAGTTGTAGAGGCTGACTACTTTGGTATAAGGAGAATCGCCGTCCGTTACCGGCATGATCTCAATATGTACGCCTGCTTTCTCCTCGAACACTTTTGCAATCTCTTCCAGTGCTGTCTGGATTTCTGCTTTTGTGTTCATGATGACGATACTCGTTCCGGAAAGCGACGTATCGTACTGGAAGGTATCGGTGGTCATGTCGATCGGCACTTCTTCTTTTACTGCGTTCGGGTCATCCGGATCGCTTGCGAAGCCGAAGGTGCATCCGGTCAGTGCAGAAGTAAGAAGCACGCCAGACATTCCAAGAGCTGCCGCCCTGGCACTAAATTTCTTTCTCATCACAATTCCTCCTGTTATCTCTGGACAGCTGGTCCTGTCCTTCGTTTTGTGTAACCGGTCAAGTAACCGGTTACTTTCATTGTCTTTATCATAGCATTGACAGTGGGTTTCGTCAATATTTTCTTTACTTTTCGTGATTTTCCATAATTTTGTTTTTGGCTTTTGTGGAACTTTTACAAAACCGGTTACTTAACCGATTCCCGCTTGTTCCGGCGGGCGAGAAATGTTATACTATATTCATATATTATTTGTTTTTTTCTGAAAGCTTACATGATTCACGCAACACTTTTGAAGGGAAGGACACTTGAACTTATGGCACGAAAAAAAAATGTAACCTTTAATGATATTGCACAGTACACGCATTTTTCCAAAACAACCATTTCCCGGTATTTCAACAACCCGGATTCCCTGACACCGGAAAATCAGCAGATCATTTCCGATGCACTGGATAAACTGAACTATAAAGAAAACAAAGTGGCAAAAATTCTCGCGAACGGACAGACCGAATTTGTCGGCGTCCTGATCCCGAGTCTCTCCATGAACTACTATTCCGAGATGCTGAATCAGATTCTTGCTTCTTATGAGAAATATGGCTATAAATTCCTCGTCTTCGCCGGAAACGGCCACGACGAGACGGAGCACCGCTACATTCAGGAGCTGATGTCGTACAAAATCGAGGGCCTCATCGTCCTCTCCCATACACTCTCCTCCCGCGAACTCTCCGATCTGCAGATCCCGGTCGTTGCAATTGAGCGCGAAGACCAGTTCGTCAGCAGTGTCAATACAGACAACTACCTCGGCGCGTACGAAGCGACTTCGCTTCTGATTCATAACCACTGTGATGTCCTGATTCATCTGAACTCACCGACCAAAGAAAATGTTCCTGCCTACCGCCGTCTCGCCGGTTTCCAGGATGCCTGTATAAAGGCCGGTGTACCGCACAAGGTTATCATTCGGGATTTTGGACTCTCCTATCAGGAAGCCGCAGCACCGCTGCAGGAAATCTTTGACAACATCGAACAAAAATATGCCGGTCAGAAAAAGGGCATCTTCCTCTCCAACGATGATCATGCCAATATTCTTTTAAATCTTCTGATCCGCAAGTACCATACCCTGCCGAACGATTACGAACTCATCGGCTTCGACGGTGCGCCGATTTCCGAGCAGGCTATCTATCCGATCAGCACTGTCGGCCAGCAGATTGACCAGATTGCAGACGAGGCTGTTTCCCTTCTGGTCTCCCAGATGCAGGAACGGAAAAAACGCCACCCGGTGCCGCTTGCCGAGCCGGTTCACAAGACCGTTCCGCCGCTTCTGATCCGGCGTCAGACGACCACTTGATTTTAAAAGCAGATTTCTATCATAAAAATGTTTTTATCAAAAAAGTGTCATCCACCTGCGGGCTGTGTGCCCTGCAGCTTGTGGATGACACTTTTCTTATCTTCTTACTCTTTTTTAGTTCTGTCCGTAATAAGCATTTGCACCATGCTTACGGTAATAGTGTTTATCCTGCAGCTCCTGCGGTGCCGGCTGGATTCTCGGGTTGATGGTCTCGGCACGGTATGCCATTTTGGCAACCTCTTCGAGGACAACAGCATTGTGAACAGCCTCATGCGCATCTTTGCCCCAGGTGAACGGTCCGTGGTTCTTGCAAAGAACGGCCGGAACGGCTTTTACATCTTTTCCCATCCGTTTGAACTCATTGACGATCAGATGGCCGGTGTTTTCCTCGTATGCCTCGTCAATCTCTTCTTTTGTCAGGCAGCGCAGGCACGGTACTTCACCGTAGATGTAGTCTGCATGGGTTGTTCCGTAGCACGGAATGCTTCTTCCCGCCTGTGCCCAGCTTGTCGCATAGGAGGAATGGGTGTGAACAATGCCGCCGATCTCCGGAAATGCTTTGTACAGCTCCAGATGGGTCGGGGTGTCAGAAGACGGACGGTAGCGTCCTTCTACTTTGTTTCCGTTCAGATCCATGACAACCATATCGTCCGGTGTCAGCAGGTCGTAATCCACGCCGCTTGGTTTGATGACGAACAGACCGCTTTCCCGGTCAATCTCGCTGACATTTCCCCAGGTAAAGGTAACCAGTCCGTATTTTGGAAGAAGCATGTTGGCTTCGTATACTCTTTTTTTCAGTTCTTCTAACATTGTGTTGTCCTTTCTGTCTTTCCCAAACGATGGTTCATTTTAAGCTCTCTACTGCTGCACGCTCAATCGGCAGGCCTTTTTTGTAGCGCTCGGTGAATACTTCAAATCCAGCGACGTCTGCCGGGTCCGGATCCATCTTGGTTCCGGCATTTCCTGCGAAGACTTTTGCATCGAGGTAATCCTCGAGTGTTTCATTCTCTTCTTTGTTGATCATATAAGAAGCCAGCAGTGCGATGCCCCAGGCTCCGCCCTCTCCTGCTGTCTCCATGACGGAAACCGGTGCGTCGATGGCACCTGCGAGGATCTTCTGGCCGACACCTTTTGTCTTGAAGAGACCGCCGTGGCCGAGAATCTGGTCGACCTGCACATGCTCCTCTTTCATCAGGATATCAAGGCCGACTTTCAAGGCGCCAAGGGAAGTAAACAGGTTGACTCTCATAAAGTTTGCCAGATTGAATTTCGCATCCGGAGTACGTGCGAAGACAGGACGGCCCTCGTTGAAGCCGGTTACGTGCTCGCCGGAGAAGTAGTTGTAGGCAAGGAGTCCGCCGCAGTCTGCGTCGCCCTCCAGGGCTTTGTTGTACAGCTTGCCGAACAGATCATTCGTGCTGATTTCCATGCCGAAGGTCTGCGCAAATTCACGGAAGAGATTGACCCATGCATTCAGATCAGAAGTACAGTTCTGGCAGTGCACCATGGCAACCGGATGACCGGACGGGGTTGTTACCATATCGATCTCCGGGTATACTTTGGAAAGGTTCTTCTCCAGAACGATCATAGCAAAAACGGAAGTTCCGGCAGACACGTTTCCGGTTCTGACGCGGACGCTGTTTGTTGCTGCCATACCTGTTCCGGCATCTCCCTCCGGCGGGCAGAGCGGAATGCCTGCTTCCAGATTTCCGGACATGTCGAGAAGTGCGGCACCTTCTTTTGTCAGAACACCGGCATTGTCACCTGCGGTCAGAACGTGCGGCAGAACATCGAGTGCTTTCCATGAATATGCTTTGTCTGCGACTGCCTCGTCAAATTTGGCGATCATGTCGGCAAAGTAAGTGTTGGTTTCAGAATCGATTGGAAAGATTCCAGATGCCTCGCCGACACCAACGACACGCTCGCCGGTCATTTTCCACTGAATGTATCCGGCAAGGGTTGTCACGTAGTCGATATCTGCCACATGCGGCTCACCGTTTAAGATTGCCTGATACAGATGGGCGATAGTCCATCTCTGCGGGATGTGGAATCCGAAAAGATCGGTCAGCTTCTCGCTTGCTTCTTCTGTGATATTGTTTCTCCAGGTGCGGAACGGCATGAGGAGGTTTCCTGCTTTGTCAAATGCCATATAGCCGTGCATCATGGCACTGAAGCCGATGGCTCCGACGCGGGTCAGGGTAATGTCGTATTTTTCTTTGACATCAGCTGCCATTTTGGTATAGGCATCCTGCAGGCCCGTCCAGATGTCCTCGAGGGTGTAGGTCCACACGCCGTTGTCGTAGCGGTTTTCCCACTCGTGATCTCCGGATGCAATCGGGGCGTTGTCTGCGCCGATCAGGACGGCTTTGATTCTGGTTGAGCCGAACTCAATACCAAGTGCTGTTTTCTGTTCGAGGATTGCTGTTTTTGCATCCATTCCCATTGTTTTTTTCCTCCCTTGGGTTCTTTTCTATTTTTTCGTCTCTGTTGACAGATTTTTTCCTGCGGTGGATTCTCTTACGATGAGTTCCGGGGAAATCAGGCGTTTGACGCTGCTTTCTTCTTCCGGGACTTTTCTGATTTTTTCGAGAATGAGCTCTGCTGCCATCTCACCGAGTTTTTCCTGCGGATGGGCAATGGTCGTGATCCCGATCGGACTGCTCTGGCCGATCAGCGAGTTGTCGTATCCGGTGACGGCGATGTTTTTTTGAATTATGACGCTGGATTACGCGCTCGGAGCAAAAGGTTCCTTTGCCGTGCTGGGCGGTGATGTAGCCTTCATTTTCGAGAAGAGCGAGGGCCTTTCGGACGGTGTGGCGTGAGAGGGCGTATTCCCGGGTCAGTTCGTTTTCGGAGGGAAGCTTCTGGCCGGGTTTTATGGTTCCGGAGAGAATCTGCTCTTTTAGGGCTTCCATCAGGGTGTAGTATTTGGCTTTGCCGGTGGTTGGTTCCATGTGATTGGTGATTCCCCTTTCTGGAATTTATAATACAACTTGTACGGTTGTCGTGACAAGTTGTATTTTTGTTGTGGGAAAGGGACGCTCAGGAGTATCGGGAGGGCGGGTGGGTCCAATACCTTAATGAGTGGACGGGGACACTTTCTTGCGGATGGCCTCTTCGTAGACGGTGCATTCTTGAGGACAGTGCATTCGCGGGACGGGGTCACCTTTTAGGAAGTGGTAGCGGATGTAATAGAGGGTATCATCTTCGCCGCGTTCCGAGAGCATGCGCAGCAGAAATTCGAGCTGCGAAAGTGTCTCGGGATGGACGAACCAGAGGTGGCCGATTCCTTTTTTGAGATACTGGTACGGCGCCTGATCGGTATAAGCGTCTCCGAGGTAGACGCGGGACGCGCTGATGCGGTCCATAATCATCTCGGCAACGTAGCGACGCGGCATTGGGACGCCTTTGATGATGGTGCCACAATTGATACCGTAATCAATCCAGTATTCAAAATGATGTTTGTTGCGCCCTTTATGGTGCATCCAGGATTTTGACATGCCGGTGTCTTCGCGCTCGGCGTTATTGGGACTCCGGTCGCCCTGGTAGTATTTCATGCCGACCAGAAATTCCGTCGGCGAATATTTCGAGAGGTCGTGGGTCAGTCCCTGCCAGTACAGTCCTATTTTGAAGCAGTACCGCATGACCCACATTTTGTGTGTGGTAATGGTTTTAAAGTGCTGCCATGCTTTCATCATTCTGCCCCTTCTCCTGCTTTCCTGTTAAAATTATGATACTGCGCGGCGGCACGATGACCGTTTTTGCGCTGACTTTTTTCTGATTTTCTTCTGTCAGGAAGACTTCCGGTGTGTTGGTGTCGGCCGTCAGATACCAGACCTTCTGCTCCGGGAGGGACGGCAGTGCCAGCTCATGCGGATTCCAGTGCATGTTGTAGGCAATATAGAGGTCGTCGTCCTTGTTGCCGTCTTTATCCTGGAAATAGCTTCCGCAGTACATGACGCCGATAAAACGGCATGTGTTTTCCATCTGGGAGAACCAGGCTCTCTGGCTGTGGAAGGACATATCCGGGCAGCCGTAGGATTTGTAGTCGATGAGGCGCGGCTCGCGTTCGCCGTGCAGCGCCGGATGCGCTTTCCGGAAGGCGATTGCTGCTTTTACAAAGGCGGCAAACTCCGGATTCCGGGCGGCTGCTTTCCAGTCGATCCAGCCGGTTTTGTTGTCCTGGCACCAGGCGTTGTTGTTGCCCTTCTGGCTGTTGCCGAATTCATCACCGCCGTAAATCAGCGGTGTTCCCTGGCTTGTCATCAGCATGAGAACGGCATTTTTCAGCTGGCGGAGACGCAGCGCGCGCACAGCCGGTTTCCGGGTCACGCCTTCTGCGCCGCAGTTCCAGGTCAGGTTTTCGTTGGAACCATCCATATTGTCTTCGCCGTTGTCCAGATTGTGTTTCTGTTCGTAGGAAACGCTGTCATACAGGGTAAAACCGTCGTGATCCGCAAGATAATTAATCACACCGTGTGTCTCCGGGCTTCTTCTCAGATAATAGGTGAAGTCGGAAAGGCTGCCCTCATCGCCTTTTAAGAAGCGGCGGATATGGTACTGGTAGCCCTGATTGTGTTCCCCTAAATTCCGGAACCACGGGCGTTTTCCCTGATAGATCCGTGCGCCGTCAAAACCGAGGAAAATCAGTTTCGTCTTCCGAAGGAGTGCATCTTTGGACGCTTCTTCTGCCAGCGATGCATCGCCGACCAGATGGAAACCGTCGATCTGATAGCAGAGCTGCCAGTGGTGCAGAACCTGCAGGACAAAACCAGAAGGCGTTCCCGGGGCAAAACAGAATTCCATCAGGCATTCGATACCATTCTCATGCAGGGCATCGACCATTTCTGCGAACTCTGCGACGGCATCTGCGGATGCAGCATACGAAGCTTTCGGAGCAAAATACAGGGCCTTTGTGCCGTATCCCCAATAATTCACGCGCTTCTCTTCCACCGGCGCCGGATATACATAGGCCGGCTCCGTAAGGGAGGTCCACTCAAAAAACTCGTAGGACGGCATCAGCTCTACTGCATTGATACCGAGTTCTTTTAAGTATGGAATTTTTTCGATCACGCCGCGGAACGTTCCCTTGTTCTTTACACGGGAGCTTCCGTCTTTGGTGAAGCCGCGCACATGGAGCTTATACAGAATCGTCTCCTCATACGGCCGGTGCAGTGAGGTGGTGCGCATTACCGGGTACTCCGGGAGAAGGCAGCAGCAGGCGCCCTCTTCTTTTTCCATCGGTGCACCGAAGGTTTCTCTTCCTTCTACTGCTCCGGCATACGGATCCAAGCAGAAAACTTCATCCATCCGGTAGGCATACGAAAACTTTCCTACCGTCAGGCCTGTGATTTCCACGGAACTGATCACGCCAGTGCGCTCCTCTTCCGGAAGCGGCACGGTAAGAAACGGTTTCTGGTGACCTTTCCGGTACAGCAGAAGCTCTGCTTTTTTTCCATCTGATACTTCTACGGCAAAATTGTATCCGTCTTTCGTCGCCGATGCGCCCATTTTCTCCGGATTTCCCGGTAAAATTCGATATTTTCCTCTGTTTTTTGTCTGTATCATAATTCCCGCCCTTATTTTTTATAATTTGTTGCAATTGTCATACTATTAATGTAAATCATTTGAATAAAATTGTCAATTGACCAATGTTACCAATTGTTATACCTCTAAATCCAGTTCCACCGGGCAATGGTCGGAACCGAGAATTTCGGTATGGATTTTGGCATCTGCAACTGCATCTTTTAAGGACTCTGATACCATAAAGTAATCAAGCCGCCATCCTGCATTCCGCTGGCGTGCCTGGAAGCGGTATGACCACCAGGAATACGTCACGGTGTCCGGATACAGCATACGGAAGGAATCAACAAAGCCTTTTTCTTTGATCACAGCAAATTTTTCGCGCTCCTCTTTCGTAAAGCCGGCGTTTTTCTCATTTGCCTTTGCATTTTTGATATCCATCTCGGTCGCTGCGACGTTCAGATCTCCGCAGAAAATCACCGGTTTTTCCTGCTCCAGTCCTTTTAAGTAAGAAAGAAACGCATCCTCCCACTCCATCCGGTAGGCAAGGCGTTTTAATTCATCCTGCGAATTCGGTGTGTAGACGGTTACAACAAAGTATTCCGGAAACTCTGCCGTGATCACACGGCCTTCCATATCATGTTCTTCGATTCCGATACCATAGCGAACAGAAATCGGCTCCTCTTTGGTAAACAGGGCCGTGCCGGAATATCCTTTCTTTTCCGCATAATTCCAATACTGATGATAGCCGGGCAGCTCAAGGTCAATCTGTCCTTCCTGCAGCTTTGTCTCCTGCAGGCAGAAAATATCGGCATCTGCCGCCTCAAAGTATTCCTGAAAACCTTTTTTCATGCAGGCTCTCAGTCCATTTACGTTCCAGGATATCATTTTTTTCATACGCAATTCATCTCCTTTTCCTGACAGTCTGTTCTCTGCGGTTTCTGTTGCAAAACGCTGGGAACCGACTTCCGTTTTCTTTTATTCCTCTTTCAGAACATACAGCACTTCCAGCGACGCATCCGACGGTCCGTGAAATTCGCAGCCGTCTGCTTTATACTGGCGCATCAGTTCCAACATTTCTCTGCTGTACCGCTCGCCCGGGCAGATGAGCGGGATTCCCGGCGGATATGGGGCTGCCATCTCGGCTGCAATTCGTCCTTCCGCTTCTGCAAACGGAACGGCTTCCTTCTCCGCAAAATATGCCTCGCGCGGTGTCTTTACCATCTCCGGCAGGCTGCGGAACAGCCACTGCTTTTCTGTAAACTTCGTCCGCCCCGTCGTTTTCCCGCTCTCTGCTGCCGAAATTCCTGCCAGCGCATCGATCAGCCGTGTGATATCTTCCTCGCTGTTTGCCCAGGTAATAACGCAGACCACGTTCTCCTCGTCGGCAAGCTCTGTACTGACGCGGTATTCCTCGTACAGACGCACCTGCAGATCGTAGCCGGAAATACCAAGTTCTCTTGCCGAGAATACAAGACGCGTCAGGTCGATCTTCCATACGCCGCACGTTCCTTCCATCTCGGTCCCAAGAACTTCGATTCCTTTGATCTTTGCAAGCTCCTGCCGCGCCCTCTGGCCGAGTTCCAGCGCGCGTTCCATTCGCTCTTTTCCGTGCAGCGCCATCCCGCGCCGCGCCGCATCGAGGGATGCCATCAGAAGGTAGGACGGCGATGTACTCTGTACCATCTGCAGATTGGCGGCCACTCTTGCCTCATCGAGACGGCCAGAACCGAGTGATAAGAAGGAGCTCTGTGTAAAGGAACCCGCCGTTTTGTGGATACTCTGCGCGCAGGCATCCGCACCACTTTCCAGTGCGCCGAGAGGAAGCTGTTCGGAAAAATAGAGGTGCGATCCATGTGCTTCATCGACAAGAAGCGCTGCGTTGTGGCAGTGACAGATTTCTGCGATCGCCTGCAGATCACTGCAAAGACCGTAGTACGTCGGGCTGACCAGAAGTACGGCTTTCGCATCCGGCGTTTCCGCGAAGGCTTTTTCGATCGTCTCCGGCGTTACGCCGCCCCACATCTGCCATTTCGTGCTGTACTCCGGCATCACATAAACCGGTGTGGCTCCGCTTAAAATCAGGCCCATCAGCACCGATTTGTGCACGTTTCGCGGAACAATGATTTTTTCGCCCTCTTTCACAGACGAAAGCACCATCGCCTCGTTGCCGCATGTTGTGCCGTTGACAAGAAAAAAAGTTTTTTTTGCCTTCCACGTTTCCGCCGCCAGTTTCTGCGCCTCTGCAATCACGCCCTCCGCGTGATGCAGATCGTCAAGCCCTTCTGCCTCCGAGAGGTCATACGCCGCAAGCGACACTCCGTTTAACGTCTCATCCAGCCCGCGCTCAAACCGGTGTCCCGGAATACGGAAATAGGCCGGTGCTTCCTCCCGGAACTGTTGTAACGCCTCCACAAGAGGCATTCGATTCTGATCCATTCTGCTTTGTTTCCTTTCAAACGATTTCTGAATCTTTTTCTGAAGCGAAAGAATCCTCCCCGCACCGCTGTGCGGGAAGGACCCCCTTATCTGCATTTTTCTGTTTTATATGGTTTATTCTACCGGAGTAGTCCAGCCATATTTATCTTCCAGTTTACCCCACTGGATACCGGTCAGGGTATCGTACAGTTTCTGGGTCAACTCACCGATCTTGAAGTCATTTACAACAACAGAATCGTCCTTGTATACAAATTCACCAACCGGAGATACAACTGCTGCTGTACCAGTACCAAATGCTTCTTCCAGTGTGCCGTCATGACCTGCTTTCATCAGATCGTCAACCGACAGATGTGTTTCGTTTACTTTATATCCCCAGTCTCTTAAGATATGGATCAGGGAATCACGGGTTACGCCCGGAAGAACAGTTCCTTCCAGCGGTGCGGTGTAGATTTCGCCGGCAATCTTGAACATGATGTTCATGGTTCCAACTTCCTCTACATATTTACGATGTACGCCGTCCAGCCACAGAACCTGGGTGCATCCCATCTTCTCTGCTTTTACCTGGCCTGCGATGGAGCTTGCATAGTTACCGCCGCATTTTGTGAAGCCTGTGCCGCCTTTGACTGCACGGACATATTCATCCTCAACCAGGATCTTAACCGGGTTGATGCCCTCTGCATAGTATGCTCCAACCGGAGTGGTGATGATAACGAATTTGTAGGATTTTGCCATATGTACGCCAAGGCTTGCCTCAGTAGCGAACATGAACGGACGGATGTAAAGAGATGTACCTGGCTCAGACGGTACCCAGTCTTCCTGTGCTTTAACCAGTGCTTTGACAGCTTCTACAAACATCTCCTCCGGTACACCCGGCATGCAGAGTCTTTCGTTGGATTTGATCATACGGCGTGCGTTCATTTCCGGACGGAACAGCTGGATTTTTCCTTCTGCTGTTCTGTATGCTTTCATACCCTCGAAAGTTTCCTGTGCATAGTGAAGTACCATGGTTGCCGGATCCATCGGGATTCCGCCGTACGGTACGATTGCTGCGTCATGCCATCCCTGCTCTTTATCCCAGTCCATGACAAACATATAGTCTGTAAAGTGTTTTCCGAATCCAAGGTTTTTCTGATCCGGTTTTTCCTGTAAATGCTCTCTTTTTTCAAATCTGATATCCATTTTTTGCCTCCCCGGCAGTTGAGGATAAGTTTGTTCAGCTGCCTGTATATTTAGATTCAATAGTGATAGTATAAGGCTGTACCTGAAAACAGTCAAGAGAAAATACGACTAAATTTTCATTTTTTCTTTCTTATTTGTTGTATCTTTTCCGTATTTTCCTGTATCAGCCGCATTTTTTCTTCTTTCCCGGCACAGCCATTGTGTTTTTTTTTATTATCTGTTAGAATGGCAGACAAGAACCTGATAAGACTTGAACACGAAAAAGGAAGGTAATACAAATGAGTGAAGAATTATTCAACAGCGCATCCTGCAGCGGAGACTGCACAAGCTGCGGCAGCGACTGCCAGGATCTGGATCAGCCGACTGTTACCCTGACACTGGACGACGATACCGAAGTAAAATGTGCCGTACTGACCATTTTCCCGGCTCCGAACCAGAAAGAGTACATCGCTCTTCTGCCGCTCGATGAAAACGGTGAGAACGAAGACGGCGAAGTTTATCTGTATCGTTACTATGAAGAGAACGGCCAGCCGAACCTCGACAACATCGATTCCGATGAAGAGTACGAAATTGCAGCAGACGCATTCGACGAGCTGATGGATACCGAGCAGTTCAACGAGATGGAAGAAAATTCCACCGAAGAGTAAGAATCACAGACTTTGAAACGATTGCAGAACCCGGCGGGAAACCTTATTTTCCTGCCGGGTTTTTCTCTCTTTTTCTCTCAAATTCCCATTATTTCTTATTTGTACAGCTTTTCTGCATCTCTCTTTAAGATCTGTTTCTATTCTTTTACAGACGTATAATATATGTGAGTAGCAATTTTCATGCCGCTACATTACATAGGAATACGAGGTATCTTTTTATGAGAGATAAAGATGTGATACAGCACATTCAGGATTTATGCCGCGAGCGCTCCTGGACTTATTACCGTCTTGCAAAAGAGGCGGACATTCCCTATTCTACCTTAAATAATATGGTAAACCGCACCAATATTCCAACCATCCCTACCCTGCAGAAGCTCTGCGACGCTTTCGGCATCACACTTGCCGATTTCTTTCTCGACGAGCCGGATGCCCTGCAGCTTACCGAAGGACAGCAGGAAATCATTACGCTTTACAATAATCTTTCGCTGGAAAAAAAGAAAATCTTAAAGGCTTATATGAAAGGTCTTCTGATGGAAGTCTGACTTTTCCGGCATCATAAGTATCACAGATAAAGAAAGTTCCGTTTTTTGTTTTTCCGAAACAGAGGCGGAACTTTTTTTCTGTCGATAAACTTTTCTTAAATTTTTCTAAAGCCCGGGACTTTTCCCGTATTTCGTTGTAGAATAAAGGACAACTGTTCACATATTAATCACAGAAGGAGTTACCCTTTCATGCTACAGATTCAGCATATCAAAAAAGAATACCGGACCGGGACGCTGGTACAGAAAGCGCTCGACGATGTGTCCTTAAATTTGCGCGACAACGAGTTTGTCGCTATTTTAGGGCCGAGCGGTTCCGGAAAGACGACGCTTCTGAATATCATCGGCGGCCTCGACCGCTACGACAGCGGCGATCTGATCATCAACGGCATTTCCACGAAAAAGTATAAGGACCGCGACTGGGATTCCTACCGGAACCACACGATCGGCTTTGTCTTCCAGAGCTACAACCTGATCCCGCACCAGACCGTCCTTGCAAACGTAGAGCTGGCGCTTACCATTTCCGGTGTTTCCAAAGAGGTGCGGCGCAAAAAAGCAATCGCGGCACTTGAAAAGGTCGGTCTTGGAAAACAGCTCCACAAACGGCCGAGCCAGATGTCCGGCGGTCAGATGCAGCGTGTCGCCATCGCCCGCGCTCTTGTCAATGACCCGGAAATTCTGCTTGCCGATGAGCCGACCGGCGCGCTCGATTCCGACACCAGTATTCAGGTCATGGACCTGCTGCAGGAAGTTGCCAAAGAACGCCTTGTCGTCATGGTCACACACAATCCGGAGCTCGCCGAGCTTTACGCCAACCGGATCGTCACCCTGCGCGACGGTGTGATCTGCTCCGACACGAACCCGTTTGAGCCGGATTCCGAAACCCTGCTTCCTCCCAAACACAAAAACATGGGCAAATCGTCGATGTCCTTTCTGACGGCGCTCTCCTTAAGTTTTAATAACCTGCGCACCAAGAAAGCGCGGACCTTGCTCACCTCGTTTGCCGGCTCGATCGGCATCATCGGCATTGCACTGATTCTGGCACTCTCCTCTGGTGTCAACGAGTATATTCAGAATATGGAGGAGGAAACTCTCTCCGAATATCCGCTTCAGATCCAGAGCACCGGCTTTGACCTCACTTCGATGATGGTCGGCTCACAGAATGCCGGCAAAGACTCAAAAGATTCCGGCAAAAAGAATGAAATCAAAGTCCAGGAAGTCGTGACCAACATGTTCTCCACCATGAACTCCAACGATCTCGCTTCCCTGAAAAAGTACCTTGACGGCGGTGCGGACGGCATTTCCGACTACACAAATGCCATCGAATATTCCTACTCCGTCACGCCGCAGATCTACCGCGAATACGGCGATTCCATCCGCCAGGTGCACCCGGACCAGTCGTTCCGCTCGCTCGGCCTTGGCGCAAGCTCCAACAGCATCATGTCATCCATGATGAGCACCAACGTCTTTTACGAGATGCCGGACACCGCTTCCCTGTATGAGAACCAGTACGACTTAAAAGCCGGACACTGGCCGGAAAACTATAACGAATGTGTGCTTGTCCTCACTTCCGACGGCGGAATGAGTGATTTTCTGCTCTACACCCTGGGGCTCCGCGATGCACTCGAGCTGGATGAGATGGTCCGCCAGTTTTTAAATGAAGAAACCGTCGAGACCCCTTCCTCCATCGGCACGTATTCCTACGATGATATCCTCGGCACCACGTTCCGTCTTGTGAACAGCGCCGACTGCTACGAATACGACAGTCAGTATCAGGTCTGGAAAGATAAAAGCGACAACAAAGACTATATGAAAAAGCTCGTTGCCAACGGCGAAAAGCTCACAATCACCGGTATTGTCCAGCCGTCCCCTGACTCTGCCGCCTCTGCCCTGACCGCCGGCATCAATTACCCGGCATCGCTGACCCGCCACGTTGTGGAGGAAGCAAAGAAATCCGAGATTGTGAAACAGCAGATGGCGGACTCCTCCATCGATATCTTTACGAATCAGGAATTCGGCACCGTGGATCAGAACAGCGGTCTTGATATGGATTCCTTTATCACTGTCGATGAGGACAAGCTGCAGAACGCTTTCCAGTTCAACGATTCCGCACTCTCCGGTGCTTTTTCCGGTGATTCCATGAACCTTGATTTTTCCAGCGCCTTTGCGGACGCCGGAAGCAGCATGGATCTCGCGGGTGCGATTGACCTCAGTCAGATCTCTCTTAATTTCGACGGACTGCCGCAGCTTGATCTTGGCCAGATTTTATCCGGGCTTACTCTCAATGTCAGTGAAGACGGCATGCAGGAACTGGCTTCCAGCCTCATGGAGGGCTATCAGGGCTACGCCTCGGAGCACCCGGAGGCGGATTATTCCCATTTACAGGAGGATTTCGTCTCCTACATCAATTCCACGGAAGCACAGGAAATCCTGCGGCGCCACATCCAGACCATCATTGCAGGCGGCGGTGTTTCCATTACACAGGAACAGATCCAGGAACTCATTCAGCGGATCTTCAAAGGGTATCAGGCATACCTGATCAAGATGGGCTACACCGATCCGGAACAGTTTGATGCTTATCTTGCGGAGTATCTGCAGACCGAAGAAGCTGTTCAGATCATCAACGACTGGATTTCCGAGGTGATGCAGAACAACGGCAATATCGAAATTACATCCGACCAGCTCACTGCGCTTGCGACGGAGCTTTCCAACGGTTATCTCGCTTACGTGAAGGAGAACGGCCTGCCGGATCCGACGGAGATGGGCCAGCACTTTATCGCCTATCTGAACACGGCGGACGGCCAGCAGCGGCTGAACAGCGGTATCACAAAAATCGTCGATCTCAACGGACTGCAGTCCCAGGTTTCTTCTGCGCTCACAAACTACATGGCAGGCGTTATGGGAAGCTACTCCGCTTCTGTCGCCTCGGTTCTGCAGACACAGATCACTTCCGCGATGGAACAGATGATGACGCAGATGGCCTCTGCAATTCAGTCCGAGATGGAGCGCGCCATGACGCAGGTCGGTAATTCTCTGCAGGATTCGATGGGCGATGCCATGAAGATTGACACCGATGCCTTTGCAAGTGCCTTCCAGATGAATATGACTGAGGATGATATGAAGGAGCTCTTCGCTTCTCTTAGTTCTTCCGGCTCTTCCACCTATGAGGGCAATCTGCAGAAACTGGGCTACGCTGATTTTGACGAACCTTCTTCGATCAGCATTTACCCGAAAAACTTTGAGAGCAAGGAACACGTTGTCTCCATCCTCGACGGTTACAATGACACGATGGAAAAAGAAGGCAAAAACGAGCAGGTAATCTCGTACACCGATGTGGTCGGCACTCTGATGTCCTCCGTCACGGATATCGTCAACATCATCAGCTACGTGCTGATCGCTTTTGTCGGCATTTCCCTTGTGGTTTCCTCGATTATGATCGGCGTCATCACCTATATCAGTGTTCTGGAACGTAAGAAAGAGATCGGTATCCTGCGCGCGATCGGTGCTTCGAAACGCAATATTTCGCAGGTCTTCAATGCCGAAACCTTCATCATCGGACTCTGTGCAGGACTGATCGGCATCGGGCTCTCGCTGCTTCTGATGATTCCGGGCAACCTTCTGATCCACCATCTGGCGGATACGACGAAGGTCAGTGCTTCTCTTCCGCTCGTCCCGGCGCTTGTTCTGATTGCACTCAGCGTCGTTCTGACCCTGATCGGCGGTCTGATTCCGTCGAAGAAAGCGGCAAAAAGCGATCCGGTTACGGCACTCCGGACAGAATAATCTGATCCTTAAAACACACTTTGCAAGTACACAAAAAGCGGCCGGCAGAGGCTTTTCAAAAGTCCCGCCGGCCGCTTTTTTCTATCTTAAACTTTTATTTTTCTTCCAGAGAAAATCCATGCTCTGTCCGCACCAGTGTCGTCTCATAGAAGGTCTTTGCGAACTGCACCAGATAAGCAGTATCTTTGGCGCCTGCCGTCTCATACGGGGAATGCATCGCAAGCTGAGCCATTCCGATATCCACGCTTGTTACCGAGACAAGAGAGTTCAGAATTGCACCGAGCGTGCTTCCGCCCGGAATGTCGGCGTGGTTTGCGAATATCTGGCACGGTACGCCTGCCTTCTCGCAAATCATCTTTGTTACGGCTTCCGAAACAGCATCGGTCGTGTATTTCTGGTTTGCACTCTGTTTGATGACAACGCCGCCGTTCATGTAGACGCGGCTCTTCGGATCGTATTTCTCCGCATGCGCCGGGTGGAAGGCATGTGCATTGTCAGCAGAAACAAGGAAGCTTCCCGCAAGATCTCTGTGATATGCAATCGTGTCTTTTCCACAGGCTGCATTGATATGCTGCAGTGTCTCTGTCAGGAACGAAGAATCCGCACCCTGCTTTGTGAGGCTTCCTACCTCCTCATTGTCAAAGATTGCGCAGACATTGACCTGGCCTGTTGCCTTTGCAACAAGAAAGCCCTTTAAGGAGCCAAACGCGCTCTGCAGGTCATCCAGACGCCCACTGGATAAAAACTCTTTTCCGGCACCCCAGATGGATCCTTCCACTCGGTTATACAGATAAAGCTCCATGGAGAGAATATCCTCTTTTGCGGTATCCGGCAGAAACAGCTCATAAAAATGATCTTTCGCTGTCTCATCACCGAGAATCGGGAGCATGTCGGTCTGCACACTGTATTTGATTCCGTTGTTGATGTCACGATTCAGATGAATCGGCAGATTCGGGATCGTCACCAGATCTCGTCCGGCATCAACCAGCACGGATTTCACGCTGTTTCCGTCACGTACCACCATGCGGCCCGCCAGGGAAAGCGGACGGTCAAACCATGGGGAACGGATCATTCCGCCGTAGCCCTCCACGTTCAGGCGGGTGTAATGACCATCCGTCACGAATGGGTCCTCTCCCTTTACTTTAAACGTCGGACAGTCGCTGTGGCTTGCGATGATCTGGTAGCTGGAAAATGCGCTCTCAGGGATCTGGAACGCAATCACCGAGGATTCATTTCTCGTCACATAATATTTTCCGCCCGGAACGAGACTCCATTCTTTTGTCTCCTCCAGTTTTGTATATCCATTTTCGTTCAGCAGATCGCCGGCTTCTTTTACCACATGAAACGGGCTTTTGCACCGCATGATAAAATCGAGCAGCTCCTGCGCTGTATTCAGGTATTCCATAGTTTTTCTCCTTTGCATATATTCAAACGCTTCTTCTATTTTATAAAATCCCGCTGTCTTTTTCAAGACCCAAAAACCTGCGGGAACTTACTGTATCACTCGCAATCATCATTTCGAAGCGGATATTCGCAATCCGCTTCGCTACTCGCACATAAAACCAGCCGCTGCTTCGCAAAAAAATCCCGCACAGACAGATTTTTATTTTCTGTCGTGCGGGACTTACTTTTTCCGTTTTTTCTGCTATGCGGAAACCTGATTTCCGGTATACAGCTGGTAATATTTTCCTTTCTGTTCCATCAGCTGATCATGGGTACCTCGCTCAATAATTTGTCCCTGCTCAAGAACCATGATACAATCGGCGTTTCGTACGGTGGACAGACGATGTGCGATAACAAAGGTTGTTCTTCCACTCATCAGCTTATCCATACCATCCTGAACAATGCGCTCGGTACGGGTATCGATGGAGCTTGTCGCCTCATCGAGAATCAGTACCGGCGGATCTGCAATGGCTGCACGCGCGATCGCAAGAAGCTGCCGCTGACCCTGGGACAGATTCGCACCGTCTCCGGTCAGCATTGTGTCATAGCCCTGCGGCAGACGCATAATGAATCCGTGCGCATTCGCCAGTTTTGCTGCTGCTACAACCTCATCCTCCGTCGCATCGAGCTTTCCGAAGGCAATATTTTCTCTTACCGTTCCCGTAAACAGATGTGTATCCTGCAAAACAATGCCAAGCGATCTTCTCAGGTCATCTTTTTTGATCTTTCCAATGTTGATCTCATCGTAACGGATCTTACCTTTCTGAATATCATAGAAGCGGTTGATCAGATTGGTAATGGTTGTCTTTCCGGCTCCGGTAGAACCGACAAACGCGATCTTCTGACCCGGCTCTGCAAACAGCGATACATCGTGCAAAACAATTTTATCCGGGTTGTAGCCGAAATCAACATGTTCGAATACCACACGGCCCTGCAGCTCGCGGTAATCCACAGATCCATCTGCCTGGTGCGTATGCTTCCATGCCCATTTTCCGGTACGCTCTTTCGTCTCGGTGAGTTTTCCGTTTTCTTCCTTCGCATTGACAAGCGTTACATACCCCTCGTCCAGCTCCGGCTCTTCATCCATCAGTCGGAAAATACGTTCCGCTCCTGCAAGTGCCATAACAATTGCGTTCAGCTGCTGGCTGACCTGGTTGATCGGCATGTTAAAACTCTTGTTGAAGGTCAGAAAGCTTGCCAGACCACCGAGCGTAAAGCCACCGACGCTGCCAAGGGCAAGTGCACCGCCGACAATTGCACAGACAACATAGCTCATATTTCCAAGCTGTGCATTGATCGGTCCGATAACATTTGCAAACGCATTGGCATTGTAAGCACTCTCATACAGATTGTTATTAATTTCTTTGAATTTTTCGATATTCTCCTCTTCATGACAGAATACCTTGACAACCTTCTGGCCATCCATCATCTCTTCGATAAAGCCGTTGACTTTACCAAGATCCCTCTGCTGTTTTACAAAGAAATTTCCGGAAAATCCGGCCACCTTTTTTGTCACTCCCAGCATGATAGATACCATAACCAGCGTTGTAATCGTCAGCGGGATGTTCAGAATCAGCATACTGACAAAGACACTGACAATCGTGATTGCACTGTTGATGATCTGCGGGATACTCTGACTGATCATCTGACGCAGGGTATCAATATCATTTGTATAAATCGACATGATGTCGCCGTGCGCATGGGTATCAAAATATTTAATCGGCAGCTTTTCCATATTGCCGAACAGATCATTTCTCAGATTCCGCAGGGTTCCCTGGGATACATAAATCATGGTACGGTTCTGAACGAACGCAGCCACAATACCGATTCCGTAAAATCCGGCCACCCGCAAAATTGCGTGGAGCAGCGGGCCAAAATCCGGATCCGGCTGGGTCAGCATCGGCGTGATATAGCCGTCAATCAGCGTTTTCATAAACATCGTTCCCTGTACATTTGCCAGGACATTGACAAAAATCGCAATGACAACAGCGATGCAGTGTACCGTATAATCCTTTAATACATATTTCATAATTCTGGTAAAGATCTTCATCGGATTCTTGACCTGCGGTTTCACCCCTCTTGGAGGTCTTGCTCCCGGCCCCTTTACCTGCTGTACTCTCTCTGCCATTCCTTACTCACCTCTCTTTTCGTCAAAGTCTCCGCCGCCACCGGTCTGAGACTCATATACTTCGCGGTAAATTTCATTGGTTTTCAGTAATTCCTCATGGCTTCCAAAACCATTTACTTTTCCGTTCTCCATGACAATGATGCGGTCTGCGTCCTGCACACTGGAAATACGCTGTGCAATGATCAGCTTTGTCGTTTCAGGAATCTCAGTCAGGAATGCCTTCCGGATTTTCGCGTCGGTTGCGGTATCGACAGCACTTGTACTGTCATCCAGAATCAGCACCTTTGGTTTCTTCAGCAGTGCTCTCGCGATACAGAGGCGCTGTTTCTGACCGCCGGATACGTTGGATCCGCCCTGCTCGATGTAGGTGTTATAGCCCTCCGGCATCCGATCGATAAATTCATCGGCGCAGGCAAGACGGCAGACACGCTTGCACTCTTCTTCCGAAGCATTTTTATCACCCCATCGGAGGTTGTCGAGAATAGTACCGGAAAACAGCACATTTTTCTGTAAAACAACGGCTACTTCATTTCGCAGCGTTTCCATATCGTAGGAGCGGACATCCTTTCCGCCGACCTTAACGGATCCATCTGTTACATCATACAGACGGCTGATCAGGTTGACAAGACTTGTCTTCGCACTTCCGGTTCCGCCAATAATACCGATTGTCTCACCCGATTGGATGGAAAGATTGATATCCGAAAGAACCGGCTCGCCGGCTCCTTTTTTGTAGTTGAAATAGACATGATCGAAGGTAATGCTTCCATCCGGAATCGAAAAGTCCGGATTCTCCGGATTATCGAGATCACTCTTCTCATTCAGGACTTCTGAAATACGGCGCGCACTTGCAAGGCTCATTGTGATCATAACGAATACCATGGAAAGCATCATAAGGCTCATCAGAATGTTCATGCAATAGGTCAGAAGGCTCATCAGTTCTCCGGTCGAAAGACTGCTTCCGACAATCATTTTGGCGCCGAGCCAGCTGATCAGAAGAATACAGCTGTACACGGTCAGCTGCATCAGCGGTGCATTAAAGGAAAGATTTTCTTCTGCTTTACAGAAAATTTTATAAATATTTTCGGACGCTTTGTGAAATTTTCCTGTCTCATAATCTTCGCGCACATACGCTTTTACCACACGGATTGCGGATACGTTTTCCTGCACACTCGCATTTAATTCATCATATTTTGGAAATGCCTGCTCGAAATATTTGGTTGCAGACCGCATGATCAGAAACAGACACGTTCCAAGAAGAATAACGGCCACCAGATAAATGCTCGCAAGGCGTGCATTGATGTAAAACGACATAATCATTGCAATGATCATACTCGCCGGTGCACGCATGCACATACGAAGGATCATCTGATATGCATTCTGCAGATTCGTCACATCTGTGGTCAGACGGGTGACAAGACCTGCTGTACTGAATTTGTCAATATTGGAAAAAGAATATTCCTGGATATTTTCAAACATGGCCTGACGCAGATTTTTTGCAAATCCGGCAGATGCCTTTGCTCCATATTTTCCGCCCATGATACCTGCAAACAGACCGATGGCTGCTGCCACTACCATGAATGCTCCCACCACGTAAATGTGATGGAGATCGCCTTTTTCTACACCGTTATCGATAATGGATGCCATCATAAGAGGAATGATCATCTCCATGATAACCTCCAGAATCATGAAAATCGGAGTGGCAATGGAGGCTTTTTTAAACTCTTTTACCTGTGCTCCAAGTGTTTTTAACATGATGTCTCTCCTAACATATTTTTTACGTTGTTTTTGACCTGATCGATGACACGGTAGAAAGTGTCAAGATCTTCTTTTGAAATTCCCGCAACCGTCTGTTCTTCCAGCATATCGATCATATCTTTCGTCTTCTCGTGAAGCTCTCTTCCGGTATCGGTCAGCACCAGTTTTTTCAGCCGCGCGTCATAGGGAACGGACTCCCGTTTGATGTAGCCCTTTTTCTCCATGAGCTTTAAAATGTTGGTCACGGTAGAGCGGCAGATCTTAAATTCCGCTTCAATATCTTTCTGGAAAATATCTTTGTGCTCGTTCCTGCACAGATAGCCCAAAATCCACCCGTGCATGGCCGTCAGTTCATCGACGCCCCGCTCTCTGGCGGCTGCCATCAGGTTCCGTGACATCATATTGTCCAGCGTCCGCAGTTCGTGGCCGATTTTTCTTTTTTTACAACACACGCTGCTTTTTTCCTCCTTTCCCCTTTGCTGCCGTCCCCATCTGTTCGTTATAAAACTGTTTGAATAAGGACTGTTCCATAAGCAACTGTTCTATAGATGACTGTTTCATATTAAACAGTTCGCTATAGAACATTCTAGGAGATTTTGTGGGAAATGTCAACCTGTTTGCGTAAAAAAATCGAAAAAAATGCTCCGGATAAAAGTTTTTCACTTTCCGCCCGGAGCATTCCGCTCGTTTATTCTTCGATTTTTCTTCTTAAATAGCTTCCCACCATATGGGAAAAGTTGCGGATATCGCGCGCATACGCGAAATCCTTGCCGAAAATCTTCTGCTCCGCCATAAGCTCCGTCTCCTCGCCTACAAAGACCCCAAGCACCGAGACACCCTGCTGCCTGAGGCGCCGCACCTCAGTTGCCGTGTCATGCAGTGCATAGTCATCCCGGTACGGCTTTGGATTTCTCGCATTCGGCCGGTTCACCAGCACATCGTACGGCTTTCCGTCGCTTAAGAGGATCAGCAGCTTCCGGTCCTCCTGGCGTTTTAAAAGATCCATCCCCGCCGCCTTGACAGCAAGCCCGTCGCGGTTGTTTGAGGATGTGATATACTCAAAAATATTGCTGTTCTTCTCCTGCGGATCGTCGTAATCGCGCATCCGGTGCAGGATCGTGTAATCCCAGAACGTACAGAAGCTCATCACGCGGAACGGGATGTGCAGGCGGCTTAAGGTCTCCGCCAGAATGTACGTCTGCAGTGTCACATTCTCCTGGCGCGGCCGCTGGGAACCGCTCGCATCTACGAGAATATCCACGACAAAATCCAGCGAATTCCGCCGCTGCTCCAGCCGGAACAGATCCGCATTCTGGCTCCGTCCCACCTTCCACATCCGCGCGGGCTGTAAAATTCCGTGGTCTGCATCCGCAAACGACTGATCCTCCTGCAGCAGCATCGCTTTTTTCAGTTCCTGATACAGCAGCGAAATGTTCTGCCGCACCGCGCGGTGCTGGTCGTAATAGGCATGAAGGTTTTTATCCTTCTGCTTCTGCGCGTAGGAGAGCTGATAATACTTTCCGACCGGATTTTTCAGCACACCCTCCGTGTAATAGAGGCTGCAGTCGCTGTGGATGCCGCGGCAGAGCTGGTAATTCCGGCTTTTCTCCTCACTCTCCGAGAGCCACGTTTTTCCGTAATTGCGCTGAATGTACTGATACATCCGTGCCAGCGCTTTCTCATCGACGACAACGACCTTTTTGGTATCGCTTCCCGCTGTTTTTTCTTTCTTCTCTTCCGCCTCTTTTGATGTGAAATTTGTCATATCAAGCGAAACTCGCTCCAGATATGTCTCGAGCCCGTCCTCATACAGCTCTTCCGAAAGGAAATCCTTCCAGGAATACTCGGTGAGCTCCTCGATCGTTACCGCAAGAACCGAGGCAAGATCACCGTGCTTTTTCACAAATGCGGGATCGACGACCTTATTGTACAGCTCGTCCGTCACCCGGATCAGTTCCATTGTATCCGCTGTTTCGGATGCGTGCTTCAGCAGTTTCATCCACTCCCGCGTTTTTCCCGAGTATGAAGGGCTTTTCCCCTCGTCCTCCTCTCTTCTTCCGCGCAGATACTCCAGTTTCAGGCGGCCTGTCTCATTTTTGGATAAAGATTCAAACGAGTGGTCCAGTATTTCCTCCGCTGCTCTCCTTCGAAAGCCCTTGACACCGGGGCGCTCGCTTTCGAGCCGCTTCGATACGGCCTCCTCCGTCACCAGCTGGGCGAGCATCATCAGTTCTCCCTCCGCTGCGCCGCTGTAAACCTTCTTCACCAGATACAGGCTGTAGGCTTCCCGATCAAAGTAACACGAAAAGGCGCCCTGGCGGATTGTGTCGTACAGTACCGTATCCGGCTCCTTCGCATACCGCTCCACATCCGGTTTCAGCTTCAGCGTGTAGTCGCCGCTGACAGTCCAGACGAGATTGCGGATCCGGCTTTCCAGCTCCATCTCATGCGTTTTTAATGTTTCCTCTGTCACCATACGTATTTCCTCTAAAAAATATCCTGCGGCGTCCACTCTTCCGGAATCCGCGTGCGCACGACATCCCGCACGATCTCTTTTTCAAACAGGTCAAAGCATTTATTGACAATGCCGATCTGCACCGCAAGATACGGGGACAGCCCCTGGCGCATCGTGCCGATCGCTCCGAACAGACCGCGGAGGTCGAGCGCGCGCGTGGTGATTTCCGCCTGTTTTGCCTTTTTCTGCAGATCGAGGTAAAGGCCGGCCAGCGCTTCGCGTGCCGCCGGTTTCAGATCCGGGAATTTTGACTGCATCAAATAAAACAGTGTCTCTTCTGTAAGCGGCGGCATGTCAATCACCAGAAAGCGGGACACCAGCGCTTCATTCAGCTCCCTCGTTCCCGCATAGCCGTAATTCATCGTTCCGATCATCCGCGCCGCCGGGTGAAGCGGAATTTTATCGTAGCCCGGCACATCGATGATGCGGCGGTAGTCGAGCGCGGCGTGAAGAACACTGACCGCATCGTTTTTCGCCATGTTGATCTCATCGAGAATACCAAAACCGCCTTCCTCTGCACAGCGGTAAATGCTGCCTTTCCGGAGTGTGACCTCCTGGTTCTGGAACGTATCTGTTCCGATCAGCTCGGCGCTTCCTGTGTTTACATGGAAGGAAACGTTGTACGTCGGTCTTCCGAAAACATACGCCAGTGTCTCTGCCAGCACGTTTTTTCCCGTTGCCTTCTCGCCGGTCAGCAGCAGATTTTCGCCCTGCAGCAGCGCGGCAATTGCCATCTCCAGAATCTCTTTTCCGAAAAACGGGATTTCCGGCGTGCTCATGCGGTTCTCTAAGCCCTCCGCCACCGGATAGCTCTCGCGGAATTTCCGCACACTCTCAATTAACGCCCCGCTTACGCCCTGTTCCTGTAAAAATGAATCGTTCATCTTCTATTTTTTAATCCTCTCTGTCGTTAAAATATCGCTTTGCTTCTCTATAGTATACGGGATCCGGCCGCTTTCTGCAAGGTCGGACTTTGGCTCACTGCCCGCACAAAAAGACACCGGAAAACAGGTTTTCGTCCCATTTTCCGGTGTCTTGCTTCTATTTTATCTTCGATTCATCGATCGCATTATCCGCGGATTCCGAAAAGAATCTCCTCTGTGGAAGCTTTTGCCTCCTCGTCCAGGTTCTCTTTCTTATAGTTCTCATATCTCTGTTTGTGATGCGGATTCTCTGCCCACAGCTCGTCTGCGGCTTTTTTCCACTCAGCAGCATACAGATCACATTTTCCGCACAGATGCTCTGCGCTCTCCGGAGACTGCAGGTCGGTTGACTTCGCGCCGGTCTTCTCTACCATCTCACGCAGCAGTTCCGGATTTTCGAGCATCGGACATGGACGCAGGTGGTTGCGGTTGAACGGCTGTCCATCGCGGTATGCCTGGAACAGCGGCTGCTGCAGTGCTTCGATCAGGGAAACTTCGTTGATGTTGGCGCCGGAGTAATGGATGAAAACACACGGCTCCACATCGCCGTTTGCATTGATATGGCAGTAGTTTCTTCCTCCTGCGATACAGCCTCCGACAAACTCACCGTCGTTCTGGAAGTCCATAACAAAGATCTGTTTGTCACTCTTATCGGAACGGATCTCACGCAGTCTGTGATAGATATATTTTCTCTGCTCAACCGTCGGCATCAGCTCCGGTGCAGCGTCCATGCCGACCGGCATGAAGTGGAAATACCAGCTGTAACGGCATCCGTGCTCGATCAAAAGATCCAGGAACTCGTCACTTGTAACGGTCTCGAGGTTTGCTCTTGTGTAGCAGATGGAAGTACCAAAAAGCAGACCGTGTTTTTTCATCAGATCCATGGCTGCCAGAACTTTATCGAAAATACCCTCGCCGCGGCGTCCGTCGTTGACCTCCTCGAAGCCTTCCAGAGACAGGGAGAAGGAGATATTGCCGAGCTTCTGAACCGCCTCACAGAACTCCTCGTCGATCAGGGTTCCATTGGTGAAGCAGTGGAATTCACAGTCATGATGCTCTTCTGCCAGACGCAGGATGTCTTTTTTGCGCACAAGCGGTTCGCCGCCGGTGAACATGTAGAAGTAGGTTCCCAGCTCTTTTCCCTGGCTTATGATATCAGAAAGTTTCTCATAGGAAAGATTCAGCTTGTGGCCGTATTCTGCTGCCCAGCATCCGGTGCAGTGCAGGTTACAGGCACTTGTCGGGTCCATCAGCATCGTCCATGGGATGTTGCAGTTGTATTTTTCACGGTTCATACGGATCTGTTTCGTTCCGACGAAAGCTGCCTGGAATCCCAGGTTCAAAGCAGTCATTTTGATCACCTGCGGATCCAGCTCGTCCAGTCCGCGGTTGACATACTGTACCCATTTGTTGTCCGGATTCTGCAGCATGGTGCGGATATTGTCGAACGTTTTCTCCGCAAACATATTTCCGGTAAATTTCTGTACAAAATCCGTCAGATTCAGCAGTGCTTTTGTTCTGTCATCTCCGTGGTTCACATATTTTAAAACACCATCGATCGCAGCGCCTGCAGCGGCTCTTTCTACTTTCATTTTTGCATCCATTGTTCACGATCTCCTTTGTAATAGTTTAATATTTTCGCCCGGAATTGATCTGGTTTTGAATACCACATCCTGGCTTTTTCTCATTATATTCTCCATATTTGGAAAATACAACCCAAAATTCCCTCGTTTTGGACATATCAAAAAAAGTGTCCCACGCGGGAACACTTTTTCCTGTTTTTCTCTTTCTGTTATGTTTCACATTGCATTTTCGGATTCACACAGGGCATTTCCTAATTTTCGATCAGAACCGCACGGATCGGGCCGCCGTATTGGTGTTTCTTTTGGATCGGCGCAGCCACGAGAAAATAATGACCAGAGGTCACTTTCTCCAGATTCAGATTTTCAACAATCACCGTGCCTTTTTTCAGTAACTGCTGATGAACATCATTCCCTGATGTCTCATTTCCGACGGTTTCCTGCTCCACACCGAGCAGCACCAGTTTTTTCTCTGCCAGGTAATCTGCCCCATCGCATGTAATCTGCGCATCGCCGCGGATCAGGAGACGTTCACAGTCTTCTTCCATGACCTCCTCGAGCACTTCTCTTGTCACTTTTCCCTCAAGCTCCGCCACCTGACAGATGCCAAGTGACCGGTCGAGCGTCGTCTGCGCCGTTCCTTCCTCCGTCATCAGATGACGCGGCGCGTCCATTGCGGAAAACTGCTCTCCGGAAATGTCATATAATTTCATATTTTCCTATCCTCAAACCGGGAAACTCCCGTCTTTCTTTTTTCCAATATTTGCCGATACTGCCAGATTCTGCCGGCAGCCAAACCTTGTTTAGTATAGCCTATTTTCGGACGCTTTACAAGGCTCATTTCTGCAAAAATTCTGACTTTTATACAGCAATCCTGTCTGCAATAAACAATTTGTCATTTTCACTCCCCTGATGTATAACAGAAATATCCAAACGGTTACGCTATCTTTCAAAAGGGAGGGAAATCTTATGAAACTCCGGCTAAGCCCGTGGATCTGCGCCACGGCTTCGCCGGAGTTTTTTACACTCTTCTGGTTTACGGAATCAGACGGTGAATGTCTCTTGGAAACAGGGATGCGTTCCGCACATTTTCAAATCCGAGAAGCCGTGCCGTAAACCGCTCCAGCCCAAGACCGAGGCCGCCGTGCGGGGGCATGCCGCAGCGGTGCATCATTAGATAGCTCTCAAACGCTTCAACATGCATGCCGCGGCTTTCGAGCTTTTCCACCTGCTCCCGGTAATTGTGGATGCGCTGGCCGCCGGTCGTCACCTCAAGGCCGCGGAACAGAAGGTCAAAGCTTTCCGTCTCTGCCGGATTTTCTCTGCTGTCCATCGCGTAGAACGGGCGCTTGGCGCTTGGATAATGTGTCACAAATACGAAGTCACTGCCTGTCGTTTTCTTCACATATTCGCACAGCAGTTTTTCCTCCTCCGGTTCAAAGTCCAGTTTCTCCGAAAAGGCTCTTTTGTATACGCGGCTCACCAGCTCTTTCGCCTCGGAAAAACGGATTCTCGGAATCTCCGTGATCACCGGCACCTCTGCTTTTAAAAGCGAAAGCTCCGCTCCGCATGTCTCCTGCAGCCGTCCAAATGTGTACCGCAGCATTTCCTGCTCCATCGCCATGATGTCCTCAAAATTCTCGATATAGCCCATCTCAAAGTCCACGCTTGTATATTCGTTCAGATGACGCGCCGTGTCGTGCTTCTCCGCCCGGAAGACCGGTGCGATCTCGTAGACACGCTCGAAGACGCCGACCATCATCTGCTTGTAAAACTGCGGGCTCTGCGCCAGATATGCCTGTTCGCCGAAATACGACAGGGAGAAGATATTAGCTCCGCCCTCGGCTCCCGCTGCTACGAGCTTCGGTGTGTGGATTTCGGTGAAGTGCTGTCCATCCAGAAATTCGCGGAACGCCTGACAGATCCTGGCCTGAATCTGGAAAACCGCGCGCTCTTTTTCATTTCGCAGCGTGATAGGCCGGTAGTCCAGCAGGTTCTCGATGGAAGTGTTGACCCGCTTCTGGTTGATGACAACCGGCGGTACTTCTTCCGGCTCCGAGAGGATTTCCACGTCTAACAGATGCAGGTCATACCCGCTTCTGGAACGCTCTTCACGGATCACCTCCGCGGTAAACCGGACACACGCCTCTTCTTTTAATTCCTCCAATGCAAACCGGGCATACGCCGGCTCGTACACGCACTGTACCATCTGCCGTTTCGTCCGAAGCAGCACAAATGCAAATGAGCTCATTTTTCGGATTTTGTAAATGCTTCCATGCAGCCGCACGATTTCGCCGATGTGTGCTCCTAACTGCTCTGCTTCGAGTTCCTCTGTTTTTCTTACTTTTACGGTATTCATTTCTGTCTTCATAGTCTTTTCTGCCTTTCTGTTCTGATTTTTCTTTATCGCCGCAAAATCAGCAGAAAATCCATATGGACATAATCTGTATGTCCCATACGATCACAACCCTTCTCTGATGTAAATTTCAAGTCATTCCCGCATGGATAAAAAATGGCAAAGAAAAACCACACGGGGTATTTCTTTTTCTCCCGGTGTGGTTTCCCTTTGCCTTATCTTCCACACAGGTACAACACAATCAGCGCCTGTACCTGTGAAGTATAGTAGTCTTCACTTTGATACAAGCGCTATCAATCGTCGTCCCTGTGCATCTGTACGCTGTGCATCTCGTTCATCGTTGATAACCTCTGCTTCGTAGTTTTGTTGTATTATAATTCTGCGTTCCGGTTTTGTCAACCCTTATTTTCCGTAATCGATGATCACCACTTCCGCTTTCGTCCCGATCCGCATCGGCGGTCCCCAGAGACCCACGCCGGATGTGACGATGCTGTACATGTCTCCGACTTTCTTCATCCCGCAGGCATTCTCCCACATCAGGCCGGTAAGGATATTGCCTGGGAAGAGCTGTCCGTCGTGCGTATGGCCGCCAAGATCAAGGTCTGCGCCTGCCTCTGCCAGCTCGGTCAGCTCCGACGGCTGGTGGTCAATCACAAAAACTGGAAGCGACTGGTCCAGTCCGGTAAGCAGTTCGGACGGCGTGTCGCGTGTCTCCTGCGTTTTGCGGATCCGGTCGGGATCTTTTCGGCCCGCCAGATAAAAGGCATCATCGATACAGACCACATCATCCTCCAGCAGATGAATCTTCGCGCGGTCCAGAAACTCACCGAACCGGCGGTCGGCGATGCGCTCCTCCTTCGTCTCAAACGTAAAGCCCGCGAGAATCTTCTCATCGAGATCGTGGTTGCCGTAGCAGGCGTACGTGCCGTACCGGCTCTTTAAGCCCGCCAGAAGATCCGCCACGCGGTCCGGCTCATAGATGGCATCGTACTCATTATCAAAAATATCCCCGGCAATCACAACGACATCCGGCTCCTCAGCATTAATTTTTTCCACCATCTCTTCCATCTGATGACTGCCGATGCTGTACCCCAGATGAAGATCTGCGACGAGAGCAATTTTCAGATGTGCATCCTTTTTCGATGGAACCTCATATCGTGTCGTGTAAATATGGACTGCATGCACCATTCCGTAGATGCACATTCCCGTCACAAAAAGGATCGCGCCAAGGCCGACCGCTTTCAATCCCATCGGAGAATACAGCCAAGTTTTCGTCAGTGCCGTATGCGCAAAAATGAAGCGCAGCAGCACCAGAATCGCGGTGAAGCCAAGAAAATACAGATACATGCCAAGCCAGCAGTTGCTGATGACCTTTAAAATCCGGTGAACGGGATCTCTTTTGATCAGAAAGCTCGTCAGCAGGGAAAGTGCAAAAAATGCATACAGCACCAAAATGACACCCAGCACGGCCGGATGGCGGAACAAAGGATGCACCTCCTTCATCCACCGCAGCAGCCAGTAGGCGGTAAATACATTTGCCAGTATGTAGACCGGCGCAAGAAATATTGCAAGCATACGTATGTTTCCTCTCTTTTTCGATTCAAATACAGGGCAGGAAAAAGCGTGCCGAACGAAACGTTTCCGGCACGCTTTTTTGCCAGGCATTCATCAGAGTTTTTTCTCTATGATATCAAACAGCTCACGTCTCCGCTTCCGCCAACGCCAGCCATTTGCAAGTTTGTTGTAGAAATAGAACGAATCCACAAGCACCATGTTCAGGCGGCCGATCCGGTCTTTCGTCGTTCCGTTGTAATGTTCGCCGCCGCATTCGATCTGCGGGCACGTTTTTACGTAGGCGATCAGATCATCCTCACTTCTGATAGTATCCGGCAGCTCGGTATACGCTTTTCCGATGCAGTCCAGCCGGTGCGCATCGCTTCCGCCAAAGCCGGGCTTATTGAATTTCTCCGCCAGCCGTTTCGCTTTTGCGTTCGTCTCCGCGCTCTCACACGCATTGAAAATTTCAACAAAATCGAACTGCGGGAGAAGCTGGGCAATCCGCTGCTGATACTTTTTCTTCCGTTCATTCGTGCTGATCATGCTCATAAATTTTTCGCCGTACGGATGCGCCGGTCCTAAAATTCCGCCGTACGCATGGACGATCTTGACAAGGATCGATCCCGGCAGACCGCGTAGCTCCAGAATTTTTAATTTTACGCCGAACGGCATAATCACAAGAATGTGGCCGCAGTCGCACGTATCGTACTCAACACCTTTTAATACCACAAAATCCTGGTGTGCTCTTCCCTTGATGGCATTCTTCCACTCGCGGTATCCGTCATAGGAATCGTGGTCGGATACCAACATTCCTCCAAATCCTTTTCGTTTCAGTGTTCGGATGTACTCCTCAATCATGACTTTTCCATCCATCGAACCCTCTTTTGTGTGGCAGTGCATATCAAATTTCATGCAAAACGCCTCCTTTTATCTTCCATGTTCGAAAACCATTTCGTTTTTCCTATTTTTCTGGAATCGTTTCGGATGGTTCCGCCGCGTTTTTGGCGCGGCAGAATCGATAGTTTGTACCATCTAACTTTATTTTACCACTTTTTCCACAAAAGAAAAAGAAATTTCTTCTGAAGATCTGGTAAATTTTCCTTAAGGAATGGAGTTTTTAGACAATTCCTGTTCTTTGTCCCTGTTTTTACCGTGTTCTTTTTGCTATGATAAAAACAGCTTATTTTACTTGATCGGAGGAACACATTATGAATTCACAGGACATCACCCGCGCACTGATCGACACAACAGTTGCACGCGCGATGGTGGAGATGGACGCAGATCCGAAACGCAGCGTCCGCAAGCTCTGCGATCTTGGCCGCCAATTTTCCCGCGGCCGCTTTCAGAATCAGATTTTTGCCATTTTTCAGGATCTTCTGCGCAACGATGAAAGCCCGTATTATCAGGCGATCGACTTTCTGCTGCGCAGCAACGATCCGGAAGCGCTTCGTCAGTTCGGCATCAACATCGGCTACAACAGTTTTACCTACGGTGCGCAGATTCTGCGCCAGAAGCAGAAAGAACTTTCCTTTGCTGTTCCCTGGGTTGTCAAGCTCCGTCTCGACAGCCGCATCCCGGACACTTATGATTCCTCGTTTTTTGCATCCGTGGTCAGAACCGGTCTGACATACGGCATCTACTCTTATCAGCTCCGCTCCATGGATCATCATGAGGATATGGAATCCTACCTTGCCGTCATCCAGTCGCATCCGGAATGCGCGTTTCTCTGGTTTCTTTCCGATACGCCGCTTACCGAAAAACAGCAGAAACTGCTTTTATCCTGCCCGAACCTGATGGTTTCTCTTCCAATTGATGCCCCCTCAACGGCTTCCATGGCAAAAGCCCTGCGCCATCAGAAAACGCTGTTCGGTATGCACAAAGTCTATCAGGATGCAGATGCTGCCGCTTATCTGCTCTCTTTTGACCACCTGTATTCCCAGATGGAACAGAGTGTCTTTTTCTTTCTGGTCGCAGATGATTCGTGCTCAAAAGAAAGTATCCGGGCTGTTTCCGATGTTGTTCAACAGTACCGCTTCACCCCCATACAGCCATTCTTCCCGATCGAAGTGCAGGAAGACTCCCGCAAAATTGAGCAGATTATCACCGCCCATCCGGCGTATCTGCTGCTTCTGCCGGATCACATGGCCCGCACACTCGATACGCCCACCGTTTCCTTTGAAGAGTTGTCTCTTCGGAATATATTTTACCGTGAACTGCTCGCAGATGCATAAAAGTACAGCCAAAGCGGAATTTTATTTCTTTGGTTCCGCTTTGGCTGCTATTTTTTCTGATGATCTATATATCACTTCTTTCAGTTCTTCGACAAACGTTTCCGGTTCCAGCTCGCTTTCCATGGAAAACCAGCGCAGAACCGCGGTCAGGAAGGCATCACAGAAGAACGTTACAAACAGTTTCTGATTCTGTACCTGAAAGAGATCCTGTACAAAAAACGCCATGACCGGCTCGAGCATCTCGTAAAAGTAATCCTTAAAACTGTTCTGCCCTTCGATCCTCAGGGCACTCTGGTAAAATGCTTTATTCTGATAGAAAATATTGCAGACCGCCACCAGCACATCCCATTCATTCTCAAAGTTCTTTCCGCCCATGTTTGTCAGAAAGTCCACATAAAAGATCCAGTTTACCAGATCGTATTTATCTTTAAAATGATAATAAAAGCTTTTCCGGTTCAGACCGCATTCCTCGCAGAGATCTGAAATACTGATTTTTGCAAAAGACTTGCGTACCATCAATTTTTTCATTGCATCTGCAAGCGCACTCTTTGTACTGTTGGAATCCGCCATCTCTTCTCTCCCTCTCTTTTCAACCGTTTGTGCTATTATTCTACACCATCTTTTTCCTTTATGCAAGAAAAGCGCACCAGGAAAAGGCTGTATTTCCTTTTTCTGGCACGCTTTTTGCAATCATGCTTCTTCCGTTTTTCCATCTGCCTCCAGTGTGAACCAGAATGCCACACCGTTGTCGTAATTCTGGCAGCCGCACTGCTGCTGGAAGGAATCCATAATGGCTTTTACGATGGAAAGGCCGATGCCGCTTCCGCCGTATTCCCTTGTTCTCGCTTTGTCCACCTTGAAGAATTTCACCCATACCTTGTCGAGATCCTCCTCCGGGATCGGGTCCCCGGTATTGAAAACGGTTGTCTTTACGACATTCCCTTCTTTTTTGCAGGTGATCTCAATCGTGTGGTCGTAGTCCAGATGGTTGAGGGCATTCGTCAGATAGTTGGTGATAACCTCCTCGACTTTGAATTCATCGCCCCAGACATAGAGCGGGTCGCCGCCGGTAAAGAGCACTTTTGCCTCTTTCTGGCGGATCAGGATGTCGGAGGACTGCAGCACACCTATGATCACGGCGTTCAGATCGAACCGTTCCATATTGACCTGATCCTCACCGAACTCGAGTTGGTTCAGGTTCAGGAGTTTTTTGACCATCTCGTTCATCTTTGCCGCCTCGTCGATGATGACATCACAGTAGAACTCGCGGCTTTCCTCATCGTCGTTGATGTTGTCTTTCAGGCCTTCCGCATAACCCTGAATCAGAGCGATCGGGGTTTTCAGCTCATGTGTGACATTTGAGAGGAACTCGCGGCGCATTTCATCAATCTGCGTTTTTTTGTCAATATCTTTCTGCAGCTCAACGTTCGCACTTTTCAGCTCGGAAATCGCCTGCTCAAGCTGTTCGGACATGACATTGAAGTTGTTTCCAAGCTCGCCGATCTCGTCTTTTCCGCCGCTCACGTAGCGGGCATCGAAGTCAAGGGCTGCCATTTTTTTCGAAATTTCAGTCAGCTCCTGCACCGGACGGACGATCTGGCGGGTGATGATCCAGATCACAATGGCACCGATGATGATGATCGGAATGCCGATAAAGAGGTAAAACTGGTTGGAAAGGCCGACCGCATCCGTGATGCTCTCCAGCGGGCATCTTGCAAAGTAGCAATTTCCATTGTCAAACCAGCCGATGATCTGCAGATACTCGGCATCGGCGTGGCTGTCGTAGAATTTCTGGATCTGATAGTTGTCTTTGCTGTCAACGACTTTGGTATTTGCCTGCTCGTTTCCGCTGATCAGGCCGAAGATCAGGGTCTGGAGGCTCTGGCGGTCGGTTGCGTTGGAATAGACGAAGCTGCTGAGCTCCGGTCCGGTAATAATGACTTTCAGGTTGTTGGTAGCGCAGAACTGCTCGAAGGTATCAGGGATATTGTCGCTGTCTCCGCCTGTCGCATTCAGTTTCTGAAAGCTCTCTGCCAGAATGTGTTCTTTATCCCGGATATAAAAGGACCCGAGAAAGAAGTAATTGATCAGGCCGATGATAAGCAGGGTAGCTGCCATGGTCGCAATAAAAGTGTAGGCAATTCGTTTTTTGACGGAGTGTTTTCTTCCCTTTTGTGGCATTTTCAAGTGAAACCGGTGCTTTTTCTCCGTCTGGTTTCCCATTGTCACACGGGAATCTTCTGCAGGCATCTCCATGGAAGTCTCATTTTGTTTTTCTGTTCCGTTCATGATTCGTCCGCCTCGAATTTATAGCCCATGCCCCAGATGGTCTTGATTAAATCGCCTTTGTCGCCCATTTTGCTGCGAAGTTTTTTGACATGGGTGTCGATGGTGCGGGCGTCGCCGTAGTAGTCGTAGTTCCAGACGTTGTTCAGGATTTTTTCTCTGGAGAGGGCGATTCCCTGGTTTTCGAGGAAGTAGGTGAGGAGTTCGAATTCTTTATAGCTTAACTCCATTGGTTTTCCGTCGATGGATGCCATGTGGGCGGCTTTGTCGATGCGGATGCCGCCGGCTTCTAATACGTCGTCTTCGCCGGTTTTGCCGCTGCGGCGCAGGATGGCTTCGACGCGGGCGACGAGGATTTTCGGGGAGAATGGTTTTGAGATGTATTCGTCTACGCCGAGGTCAAAGCCGAGGAGTTCATCGCGTTCTTCGCTTTTGGCGGTGAGCATGATGATCGGGACTTTGGAGTTCTGGCGGATTTCGCGGCAGACCTGCCAGCCGTCCATTTTGGGCATCATGACGTCGAGGATGATGAGGGCGATGTCTTTCTGGGCGTAGAAGGTGTCTACGGCCTGTTCGCCGTCACCGGCTTCGATGACGTCGTATCCGGCTTTTACTAAGAAATCTTTGACGAGTTTGCGCATGCGGCTTTCGTCGTCTACTACTAGGATTTTTAATTTTTCCATGAGTTTTGTCTCCTTTATATGACGGACGGAAAACGCCCGGCTGCCCACCCGCTCGTGCTTTTTCCTGATCTCGTTGTGTTTTTATGTTTGATATTTTTACCATTTTACTTTAACATGGGTTTATGTTTTTTCTGTGAAATGGGTGAGTTTATTTTAACATATAGGAAGGGAGTTGGAAACTTCTATTTTTTGTATTGATTAAATTTGGGTATGAAAAAAGATCTCCTGGGGTTGGCAGAAGATCTTTTTTCATACGGGTTATTCTTCTTCGTCGAGATAGTATCTGCCGTAGGCGTCGGCTGCTTTAATGGCGGCGAAGACGGTCTCCGGGGTTACTTCGAATGGCATGTTGTGGAGGGTGTCGTTCTCTGCGCATGCGGTTTTGGCTACTTCCATGAGCTGGTCGTCGGTTACGTTTCCGGCACCGAGTTCAGCCAAGGTGACTGGGAGACCGACTTCGATGCACCATAAGATGATGTCTTCGAGTTCATCAAGCGGTACGTTTTCCAGGACGAGCTGAGTCAGGGTTCCGAAGGCTACTTTTTCACCGTGGTACATGTGATGACATTCCTCGAGTACGGTAAAGCCGTTGTGGATGGCGTGGGCTCCTGCGAGGCCTGCGCTTTCAAAACCGATTCCGGAAAGGAGGGTGTTGGCCTCGATGACTTTCTCGACTGCCGGGGTGCATACGCCGGCTTCAAGAGCGATTTTGGCTTTTACGCCTTCTTCCATCAGAGTGTCAAAGCAGAGTTTCGCGAGTGCCATCGCTGCCTCGGTTGTTTTTCCACCGGCGCAGGAAGTAGCTCCGCTTCTCTGGCAGGCTCTTGCTTCAAAATAGGTGGCAAGTGCATCACCCATTCCGGCTACGGTCAGGCGGACTGGAGATTTTACGATGATGTCGGTATCCATCAGAACCAGGTTCGGGTTTGCCGGAAGGAAGAGGTATTTCTCGAATACACCCTCTTCTGTGTATACAACAGACAGTGCGCTGCACGGTGCATCGGTCGATGCAATGGTCGGGCAGATGAATACTGGTGTTTCTGCGTAGTAGGCAACTGCTTTTGCGGTATCAAAAATTTTGCCTCCGCCGACACCGATAACCAGATCACAGCCTTTTTCTTTCACGATAGCAACCAGACGGTTGATCTCACTCTCACAGCACTCGCCGTTGAAATAATCAAAAACAACGTCGCAGTCGCTTCCCGCAAAGCTTTCTTCGATCATTGCTCCGATCCGTCTGTAGCCTCCCTGGCTGATCAGAACCAGTGCTTTCTTTCCGCATTTTGCCGCATATGTTCCGATGTTTTTCATTTCCCCTGCGCCCTGTAAATATTTAGAAGGGCTAATTAAAATTTTTGCCATTTCTCTTACGCTCCTTTTTTGTTTTTTGAACGTCAGCCTCCGCTTCTGGCGTTTTCTGCGAAAAATGAGTTTACCGCAGAACTTGTCTTTATTATAATAACTGCGCTGTAAAATTGCAAGAATATTTCCATCCAAAATGAACCCCGGAAGTTCACATATTTCCCCGGGATTTTTCGGTTTATTCTGCCTGATCGTAAATGATTTTGCAACGCAGCAGTCCTGTGCGTCGTTTGGGTAGGTATACGGTGCAAACAGATAGACAACTGTCGGGGCATCGTAAAAAGCATTCTGGATTGTGCTGTCATCAGCGATGCTGTCGGCTTCGAGAATTTTGTCCATTTCTTCCTTTTTGATCTTCTCCGGCTGGTAAAACGGGTGGAACGTCTGGCTTTGATTAAAGTAACCGCCCCTCTGATACGTTTTCACGTAAATTGGCTAAGGGTTGGCTGTGTTGACGATCGCATCGGCATGAACTTTTGTGATGTCGTTTCGGATGATTTTAAATGGCATGGGGATCACCTTCTTTCGTGGGATTTATAGCTGTTTTAATTTATAAGTTGCAAACAGCGTATAATGGTATATTTACCATCCGCTCCTGCTCTTTATACTTCAATGTTGAAAATCGAACTGCTTCTTCCGGCTGGAATTTTTCGCAATATGTTTTAAGACTATGGGATCGAATGTTCTGTTCCGCCTTTACTTCAATCGGCACAATACTCTTTGCCTTCTGAATCAGAAAATCCTGCTCGAAAGTTGCTTTTTCATTTCCATAATAATATGGCGTATAAGGGGTATCTGAAATCAACTGCTGCAGAACGTACTGTTCTGTAAGCGCGCCTTTAAATTCAACAAAAATATCGTTCCCCTCCAATATGGATTCTGCTGGCAGTTCACTCATTGCTCCGAGCAGTCCTACATCCAGTACGAATAATTTATATGCATTCATATTTTTATACGCCTTCAGCGGCATATGAGGCTCATTTACCCGGTTGACTTTATATACTAATCCACAATCCAGAAGCCACTGAATTGCTATTTCGAATTCGCTGCTTCTGGCTCCTTTCTTTATCTGTCCAAAGAAAAATTTTTTATTCTCCTTCGCCAGCTGCATCGGAATAGAATCCCATACCATTCGTATTCTTGGGAGAACTTTTGCTTCAATGTGCTTTCCAAAATCACCCTCATACTGCCGTACAATATCACTCTGTATCTGTCGTACCTCTGCATAATCTTTGTTCAGCCGAAATGCATCCACAACTGCTGGCATGCCGCCTGTATAATAATAATTTTTCAGCCAGAACAAATATTTATCCGCAAAATTGTCAATTAAATTGTAATCCTTTGTTTCCAATGCACTTTCCAGCCCTTCTTCGTCCATAGCGCACAGGAATTCTCTAAAATTGAATGGATATAAATCCAGTAAATCTACTTTTCCCACCGGATAGGATATTCCCTCATGAAGCGCCACGCCAAGAAGTGAACCTGCTGCTATTACATGATATTCCGGTGCTTCTTCGCAAAAATATTTCAAAGATTCCAACGCTTTCGGTGCATTTTGAATTTCATCCAGAACAATCAATGTATTCTCTGGGGTGATCGTTACGCCTGATTCAATATTGAGGTTCATAATAATACGTTTTATATCGAAATCCGTATCGAAAACCGCCTGCATTCTCTGATTATTGTAAAAAGAAATGTAGGCGGTTTTTTCATAATATGTCTTACCAAATTCTTTCATTAACCACGTTTTACCAACCTGCCGGGCTCCCATTAAAATCAGTGGTTTTCTGTTACTTTTTTTCTTCCAGTCTAATAGTTTATCCATTGCAAATCGACGCATGCTGATCTTCCTCCATTTCTCTTTTTTATTATTTCACATTTTTCCCTGGTTATTCTTACTCTAATTTAACATTTTTCCCGATCTAATTCAATATAAAATTAACATTTTTCCCGACTTCACCGGAACAGAATCTGCTGCGAAACCTTCTCTTAAGACAAACATAATCTCTCTACGGAAAAATACGACGGCCAGCCACCGTCGTATTTTTCGTTATCGAATATTTTTATTTTTCTTCTCTGATCAGTCTGAGTCCGTCTTTTTCCAGCAGATACTCCTTCCCGCACACCTCTCCGATATACTTCCTGTCATGCGAAATGCTGATGATGGCGCCTGGAAATTCGCGGAGCATTTTTCTTATGACCGGTCCCGATAAGGGTGAAAAGTTTCGGGTTGGTTCATCCAGAATCAGCACATTGGCATTGCCAAGGCTCATTTTCAGAAGCAATACTTTTGCCTTCTGGCCGCCGGACAGTTCGCGGATGGGGTGATCCATCTCGTCTGCCGTGTACTTCAGCGATCCGAGATACGTCCGAATCTTCGTCCTCTCACTCTTCTCCCCGGTGGAATCCAGAAAATCGACCGGCGTCATGGAAAGATCCAGCTGATCCTCATAATTCTGCGGCATATAATCTACGCGGAGATCCTCCCGTTCTTTCAGCTCTGCTGCAATCTTTTTCAGCAGTGTCGTTTTACCTGCCCCGTTCGGGCCGACAATGCATATTTTTTCCGGTCCTCTTATCTTTAAGGTGATATTTTCCGCCAGAACCCGCTCTCCATCCGGCGTTTCCAGTTTCGGAAGCTGATATTCGATGACCGTTTTCCCGGCCGGCATGGCTGCCTCTGCTCCTCCAAGCTGGAAGTAAATCGCTTCCTCCTGCTCCGGCATTTCTGTCATGCGGGCATCTTCTTTTTCAAATCTGCGGTTCATCGCCTTTACGGTATGCATTTTGTCCTTCAGATTTTTCGCCACGGACGGTGCCTGACGGGAACAGTTGCTCAAGGCGTTCTGCACGCTCTGGTATACCTTTCGGTATTTCTCATCGCGCAGCGCTTTCTCTCTCCTGTCACTCTGCGCCTTCTGTTCCTGGCACCCGAAATTCTGCAGGCGCTCCTCTACATACGTCCGATAGGGAAGTTTCGCAACCGTGTATCTCGATTTTGTCTTCCGCACAATCTGTTCAATATGAATGACCATATTTGCCGTGTTTTCAATCAGCGTTTCATCGTGCGAAATGAAAACAACAATATGCTCCCATTCGCGGATCAGTTTCTCCAGAAGTTCCAGTGTCGCAAGATCAATATCATTTGACGGCTCATCCAGCAGAAGGACTGTGACATCCTCCATGAGAAGACGCATCATCTGCGCTTTCACCTTCTCGCCGCCGGAGAGCTCACTCATCTGCTGATCCCGGTAGAAAAACTCTTCCGTCAGACCAAATTTTCTTGCCAGCACCGCCAGATCCTTCGGTGTCTGATCCCAGAACTTTTCTTTTTCATAGAAATACTCATACACCGTCTTCGTTTTCTCCGCCTCCGGAAGTTCCTGCGGCAGATACCCAAGCCGCTCCTTTCCGATGATGCGCTCGCCTGTGGATTCGATGTAATCTTCCGTCAGTGCGGGATCGTACATCCACTTCAGCAGCGTCGATTTTCCGTTTCCCTCCTCTCCAATGATAACGGCCTTATCACCGTCATTCAGTACAAGCTGAAAATCTTCGAGAATCACCCGCAGATCTTTTTTATGTGTCAATGTTAATTTTTTTATCTGCATCATACAGAAGCCCCCTTTGCTCCGGCAGCCTCTTTTCTGCTTTTTTACGCAAAACGAGCCTGTCCTGCGTACGCAAAACAGACCCACAAAAAAATATCCCTGTTCTATTCTCATAAAAAAGGGAAATGATTCAGCGATTCTCGTCTTTAAGCGTACACGAAAAACAGGCCTGTTTTTCAGGCTGTCCGTTCTTTATGTTTTTCTTAAAGTCGATTATCGCAGAAACATTCCCTCACCTTTACACCAATGGTGCTCTTTCTTTTTATTTTCTGTTCCCTATTATAGGACAACTTACAGATAAATGCAATCCGTTTTTTTACAAATTGAGAAGTTCCTCTGCCAGCGCCTGTGCATGCTCCAGATACCAACCGTCTTCGTCCTCTTCTGCTTCCACAAACTCGATATACTCATTCAGCGTGGCCAGCTTCACATCCAGGTCGAACTGTTCGCGTGAAATCTTTGTCTTTAACGCTTCATACATCCGATCCAGAAACAGCTCTTTCTGTGCATCGTTCATGTAGAACGGGAAAGTACGCCGTGTCTCGGTCGCATGTGCCAGGAATCTTGCAATGTCCAGACAATACGGCATCATTCCACCAAATCCCCAGTCAATCATGACAACATTTTCGCCGTCATAGATCACATTCCACTGCAGGAAATCACCGTTTGACATTGTACATGGACAAGTCAGCTGGCGGTCCAGGAACATCTGATACGCTTTCCGCAGAATTGGATCATCCGCTACGGACGATGCTCGGCGCAGAACGCGTTTCCAGTATTCGACAAATCTCTGCTCCACTTCATTTTCCGGCGCTTTGTCCATCGATGGTGTCCAGAAATACGACTGAATTTTACTTAAGGTTTCTGCCGCTTTTTCTGTTGTCTCGTCCGTCATATCCCGCATGTCGTTTCCTTCTACATACTTCATGCAGATCCAGTCCGCATCCTCTGCCTGCCGCATGCCGACATACTGCGGTACGTGAAACTCTCCTTTTGACAGATACTGCGCATAAATCTGCGCTTCTTTGCTGCCGGTTTTCTTCAGTGTATATTTTCCTGCATCTGTCTCGATCACATACACATCGTACTCCCGCACTTCATCTTCCGCCTCGCCCCACTGCTCGCAGATGCGGGAAACTGCTTTTACCGATTCTCCGGTGATGTCTGATGCCATTTTTCGGATTTCATCTGACTCTACCGGTTTCTGAAAATTTCCTAACTCCATCTCTTTTGTTTTATCCTTCCCATTTTCACTTTATTCCAGTACTACATCACATCTGTGATGCTTTTGTCATTCTGACTTCCAGTAACTCAATTTTTTCCATATGCTTTTTTATCCAATTACGCTTGCTCCAAACGGCATAAACGAGAGCCTTGCCAGCTCCCCTGACGCCATTCCAGACACTGCCAGCTATCCATTATTTTGTGAACAGTTTGCCGCATCGATCGCCAGCACCAGTAATAATGCCGGAATTTCATTGCTCGGATTATCATATTCGATGACATACGTGTCACCCCAGCTCAGAAGTTTTTTATGTACGTGGACGACTGCACTGCAGGCTTCATATACATCGTAATCCCATCCCATGAAGTCACCTTCTGCACGCCATCCCATGAAATCTACATCGTATTTGGGGCGGAACAGTGCAAAACGTTTTTCGATATGTCCCATTAACTGCCCGTTCCATTCAATTTCAAAAGTCGGAAGAAAGCAAAATAATTTCTGTTTGATAAACCCAATTTCATTATGCGCCGCATCGTACACATGCAGACGGTGTCCCAGCGAGATAAATTCATTTTTCACAAAATACTTTTGGTTCCCCTGCTCGTCATAGATATCATACGTGTCTGACCAGGAAAATACACGTTGTTTGATTAGTAACTGCATATCTGCTCCCCTTTTCATTTTTCTATCAGAAAATCGACTTTTTTATGGAAAATTTTTCCTTTTCCCCTTAATTTTCGACCGCGATTTTGACCCCATTTTTTTCGGTCTGAAACGGTCTAAAACGCTATTTTTGCCCTGTTTTTTCTACCCAAAATGTACAAAAAAACCGCTAAAACACTGGATTTTAGCGGTTTTTCAGGTATGGACCTGAGGGGAATCGAACCCCTGTCCGAAAGCCTATTCATTCAGGCATCTCCCATTACAGTCATTCTATTGAGGATTCCCCCGTCGGCACGCCGGATGACAGGCTTGCCGCTTCGGTAGCTTCATAAAATCTTCCATCTCCGCAAAGCTTTGGAAACGAAGTGCTCCGCATCTGTTTGATGCCAGGAGAATAGCCGCGGAAAACTATTCAGCTGACAACGCCGCACTTAGGCAGCGTACGCTACGTAATTATCGTCTGCGTTTAAATTTAGGTTCCAGGTTGATGACGCGGTCCCGGAGTCCACGAATGGCTTCCCAAACTTCAAAACCCCCGTCGAAACCAGTACAAGCCCGTGCTGGTTCTACAGACGCTTTTCTTTGATACGGGGACGCAAACAGATCGTCCCGGTGCAGTGAAAACTCTCTTTCAACTGCCGTATATTGTATTATAGTCTTTCCCCATACTTTTTGTCAAGGATTTTTAATACAGATTTTTAACTTTGAAATCTCTCTCCGCCTCACGTCTCTGATCCTTCTTTGCGATATCCTGCCGTTTATCATACAGTTTTTTACCGCGCGCCAGACCGATCTCGACTTTTACGAGGCTGCCTTTAAAATACACCTGCAGCGGAACGAGCGTGTAGCCTTTTTCCTTGATCTGCGCCTCAAGTTTGCGGATCTCATAGTCGTGCAGCAGCAGTTTCCGGATGCGCAGCGGGTCTTTATTGAATATGTTGCCCTTCTCGTACGGACTGATGTGCATGCCGTAGATGAATACCTCATCACGCTCAATGCGGATGAAGGACTCCTTGATGCTGCATTTTCCCATGCGGAGGGATTTTACCTCGGTACCGGCAAGGGAGATGCCGGCCTCGTATTTATCCTCGATAAAATAGTCATGATATGCCTTTTTATTGTTGGCAATCATTCGATTTCCTTTTTGTTTTGCCATAGCTTTTTCCTCCAGGGATTTATTCTGTCTCGGTTTCTTTTTCTACATACGTAAAATCGATTGTCCGGTTGGCAGGCTCGGCGTTTCGTACACGGACACGCACCGGCTCACCAAGGCGGAATACTCTTCCGTGCTGCTCTCCGACCAGACGGTAATTTTCTTCATCAAAATTATAATAATCGTCTTTCAGTGTCATGATGTGAACGAGTCCCTCAACGGTATTTTGCAGCTCCACATAGAAGCCCCATCCGGTCACGCCGGAAATGACGCCGTCGTACTCTTCGCCGACATGCTCCAGCATATATTCGGCTTTCTTCAGCTTCACAGCCTCTCTTTCTGCCTCTGCAGCACGCTGCTCCATCGCACTCGACTGCTCCGCCACATGCTGCAAAATGGACGAATATTTGCCGATTCTGCCGCCCTTGTCGAGACGTCCCCGCAGATCATCCTTGATAATGCGGTGGATCTGCAGATCCGGGTAACGGCGGATTGGTGAGGTAAAATGGCAGTAATATGACGCTGCCAGTCCGAAGTGGCCGCTGCATTCCGGGGTATAAATGGCTCTTGCCATCGACCGGAGCAGCAGGCGGCTGATCAACGGCTCTTCCGGGGTTCCCTCGATGCTGGTGAGAATCTTCTGCACCTCACCCGGCGTAATCTCATGGGAACGCTTTTCGACTTTGATGCCCTGTTCACGGATCAGCGTCAGCGTTGCCTCCATGCGGTCTCCGTCCGGCTTGTCATGCGTCCGGTATAAGAACGGGATTTCGCGTGTGCAGTATTCCTCTGCCACGGTCTCGTTCGCCATCAGCATGAAGTCCTCGATCATCCGTGTTGCCACGTTCGACGGATACGGGCAGATCTCCACCGGCGTCCCTTCTGCATCAAGAATTACTTTGCTCTCCGGGAATTCAAAATCAATTGCTCCGCGTTCTTTCCGACAGCTCCGGATCAGTGCAGACAGTTCCTGCATCTGGCGGAACATCGGAACCAGCTCATGATATTCCTCCAGCAGCTCCGGATGTGCTTCCGGCTCGGTCAGGATTGCATTGACGGCGGTGTAGGTCATGCGGCGGTCCACGCGGATCACCGTCTCAGCGATCTGATGGCCGATCACACGGCCTTTCTCGTTGATCGTCATAATACAGGAGAGTGCCAGGCGCTCCTGTCCTTCATTCAGGGAACAGATGCCGTTTGACAGACGCTTCGGCAGCATCGGAATGACGCGGTCCGGCAGATAGACACTGGTGCCGCGCTTTAACGCCTCACGGTCGAGGGCGGAATTTTCCTGCACATAGTTGCTCACATCAGCGATATGAACGCCAAGCGTCCACGTATCGCCCGCTTTTGTGACGGATACGGCGTCATCGAGGTCTTTGGCATCCTCGCCGTCGATTGTCACCATCTGCCAGCTTTTCAGATCGAGGCGGCCGTTGTAATCGTTTGGAATTACTTCCTCCGGGCATTTTTCTGCCTGTGTGATCACGCGTGCCGGGAACTCCTCCGGGATCTGGTAAGCGTCCACGACTGCCTGGATATCGACAGTCTGGATACGCGGCTTCTTCTCTGTGTCGCCGTCCTTTCCATTCTTTCTGTGGAATCGGTCATCGCGTCCTCTTCTGCCCTGCTCTCCGGCGCGGCGGTCTCTTTTTTCCCGTTTTTCCGTCGTTGTGGATGCACCGCGGCTCTTCTGGTAACGGCCGTCGGAGATCACATCGATTTTTCCTTCTTTTACCAGGATTTCCATAACCTCCGCAAGCTCCGACCGTTTTGCTTTCGGCACCTGCAGCAGCATGGCAATGTCTTTCAGACGCATCGGCTCATAGTTTTTCGAGCTTACGAGATCCATGAGCAGCGTCTTGCGGTTTTTCAGCAGTTTCGAACTTCTGGAACGCGGATGGCCCGCATGACCGCCATGGTTCCCGCTGTTCTGTCCTGCATGGGACGCCGCGCTGCCCTGCGGATATTTCCTCCGATCTTTTTTCTTCTTATTATCTTTCATCTATTATCTCCTCTTTGTAGAAAAAGACACCCTTACGCCTTCTCGTGGGAATAAGGATGTCTTTACTTTGCTAAAAATTCATGTTTAATACAACCGACAGTACAATAAACAGAACTGCCATGATTTTTGTTGCACGGATCAGAGTTCCTTCTGCAGAACGGCTTTTGTTTCTTCCCCAGTAAGTGTCTGAGATACCTGCGATAGCACCGAGACCCTGCTGTTTTCCTTCCTGCATCAATACAACAACGGTTAAAGCAATACAATCAATGACATAAATGACTGTCAAAATCGTTCTTAAAATTTCCACAATTACACCTCCTACGGCCAACTTATATTATTTTACCATAGCGGAAGAACGATTTCAACTGTTATTTGCCTATTTTACGCCGTTTTTCACCATTCTCTTACGCCGGTTCCCTTTTGCGGGAACGGATTCCGGTATTTCGCTTCCTCACCGAGGCGTTCCTCGATGCGGAGAAGCTCATTGTATTTCGCATTCCGCTCCGACCGGCACGGTGCTCCGGTTTTGATCTGGCCGGCGCCTGTCGCGACGGCAAGGTCTGCCAGAAAATCATCCTCTGTCTCTCCGGACCGGTGGGAAATGACGGCGCGGTACCCTGCTCTCTGCGCCATCTCCACCGCATCCAGCGCCTCAGAGAGCGTTCCGATCTGGTTTACCTTGATCAGAACCGCATTTGCCGTGCCAAGTGCAATGCCGCAGGAAAGCCTTCTTACATTCGTCACAAACAGATCATCCCCGACCAGCTGTACTCTGTTCCCGAGCGCTTCCGTTATCTGTTTCCAGCCTTCGAAATCGTCCTCGCACAGCCCGTCTTCGATGGATACGATCGGGTATTTTTCGATCAGTTCCTCATAGTAGGCAACCATTTCTGCGGTATCCCGAAATACTGTCTTTCCGCACTGACGGGATTCCCCGGGAAAGTAGTAGACGTTCCTGCTCTCCTCGTAGAGCTCGCTTGCCGCCGCATCGATCGCGATCATCACGTCGTTTCCGGGCGCATAGCCGGCTTTCTGGACCGCATTGACAATGAGCTGCAGTGCTTCATCGGAATCCTTTAAATCCGGCGCAAAGCCGCCCTCATCGCCGACAGAAGTCGAGTATCCCTTCTCCTTCAGGAGCTGCTTCAGCGTATGGTAAATCTCCGCGCACATGGAAAGACCCTCCCGGAATGAGGGAGCGCCGCACGGCATAATCATAAATTCCTGCAGATCGACGGTGTTGTCGGCATGACGGCCGCCGTTTAAAATATTCATCATCGGCACGGGCATACGGCTTGTGTGGCAGCCGCCCAGGTACTGGTACAGCGGCAGATGAAGCGCATTTGCCGCCGCGCGCGCCACAGCAAGTGAGACACCGAGAATGGCGTTTGCCCCGAGGTTTTCTTTCGTTTCGGTTCCGTCTGCCTGGCACAGGATATGGTCAATCCGCTCCTGTTCGAGCGCATTCTCGCCGACAACGGCATCGGCCAGCACGGTATTGACCGCTTCTACAGCCTTTCTCACGCCCTGCCCCAGATAGCGCACTTCCTGATCTCTTTTTTCCAGTGCCTCAAATTTTCCTGTCGATGCCCCGGACGGCACCTGGGCACGCCCCATATGGCCTTCCAGCCCGAGAATCCCCTCCCCGACGGCCACTTCCACCTCTACGGTCGGATTTCCGCGCGAATCCAGAATTTCTCTTCCTGTCACGCTTCGAATTGGTAAATATCGAAACATAGTTTTCCCTCCTGTTTTGCTGCAAAGTGAACAGTAACCAAGTTTCTTCTCTGCGTTCACAGTATGACCGTGCTATGGGAAAAATATGTTGCTCTCTCTGTCGAAACCTCTTTTTTCCAGTCCTTATTCTTTTCAAACATAAAAAAACGCAATATGAAAGCCATCCGATTTTTCCATTTTCGGATGGCTTTCATAAGTTAGAACTGTGCATTGGACTGAATCCTTTCTTTTTTTGTTCTTTTGTTTCGCTTTGGGGTACTTCGTTACGTTTTCTTGGGTCCATACCTTCGCTTTCTTAGTTTATGGGGTAATTCGTTATGTTCTCGGTGGTCCGTCCTCTCTTTCTGTTTTTTTCTTCCGTTTTCTTTTGTTGACTTTACTATATCAGTTTTCTCACCGTTTGTCAACACTTTATTTTGATTTTTTATCTGTTTTTCATTTTTATTCTGTCTCTTATTGCGTAATTATTTTTATTTTCAGATTATTATGATAAAATATCCCTGCCGCACCCGTTTCAAAACGAATCCGGCAGGGACATTTTCACGATTTCTCTTTATTTCTTAATCAGCAGGGATTTTCCTGTCATTTCTTTTGGCTGCTCCATTCCCATCAGCTCGATCAGGGTCGGTGCGATGTCTGCCAGGCAGCCGCCCTCTCTTAACGTGTAGGATGGGTCTGCATTAACCAGAATGAACGGAACCGGATTGGTGGTATGAGCGGTGTATGGCTCGCCGGTCTCGTAATCTACAAGCTGCTCTGCATTTCCGTGGTCCGCACAGATGAACATCTGGCCGTCAACCTCTTTTAATGCCTCCACTGCCTTGCCTACGCACTCATCAACAGCCTCAACTGCCTGGATTGCTGCGCTCTCAACACCGGTATGGCCAACCATATCCGGATTTGCAAAGTTGATGATGATAACATCATATTTCTGGGAACGAATAGCATCCGTCAGCTTGTCGCATACTTCGTAAGCACTCATCTCCGGCTTCAGGTCATAAGTAGCAACCTTCGGGGATTTTACAAGGATTCTATCCTCACCTTTATTTGGCTCCTCAACGCCGCCATTGAAGAAGAAGGTTACATGTGCATATTTCTCGGTCTCAGCAATACGTGCCTGAGTCATGTTATGTGCTGCCAGATACTCACCGAAGGTGTTGGTGATCTCTTCTTTTTTGAATGCAACGGATTTGTTCGGGATGGTCTCATCGTATTCCGTGAAGCATACGTAGGTCAGATCCAGACGTTTTTCTCTCTCAAATCCGGTGAACTCATCTGCACAGAATGCTCTTGTCAGCTCTCTTGCACGGTCCGGGCGGAAGTTGAAGAAAATCACAGAATCTTTATCCTGAATCGTTGCAACCGGTTTTCCGTCTTTTTTCAGAACGGTCGGCAGAACGAACTCATCGGTTTTTTCAGCATCATAAGAAGCCTGAACAGCCTCTGCCGCATCGGTTCCTTCTACGCCTTCCCCTTTTGTCAGAGCTTTGTAAGCCAGCTCGACACGATCCCAGCGGTTATCACGGTCCATTGCATAGTAACGGCCGGAGATCACGCCGATTTCGCCGACACCGATCTCATCCATTTTTGCCTGCAGCTGCTCTACATAAGATTTTCCGGATGCCGGAGGAGTGTCACGGCCATCCAGGAAGCAGTGTACATAAACTTTCTCGAGACCCTTACGTTTTGCCAGCTCCAGAAGTCCGAATACGTGGGTGATGTGGCTGTGAACACCGCCGTCAGAGAGAAGTCCGAACAGGTGCAGTGCGGAATTATTTGCTTTTGCATTTTCAACAGCCTTTACCAGCTCTTCATTCTCGAAGAAATCGCCGTCCTGGATTGCTTTCGTGATTCTGGTCAGCTCCTGATATACAACACGGCCTGCGCCCATGTTCAGATGGCCTACCTCAGAGTTACCCATCTGTCCGTCCGGAAGACCTACAGCAAGTCCGCTGGCCTGTCCTTTTACGTACGGGCACTGGCTCATCAGCTGGTCCATAATCGGAGTTTTCGCTTCGCAGACAGCGTTATGCTCGCATTTGTCATTCAGTCCATATCCGTCAAGAATCATTAATACGGTTGGTTTTTTACTCATTGTGAATTCCCTTCTTTACTTAAATTTTGGGTAACAATCCAGAGCCCCGTCTCGATTCCGCTTACGCTGCATCTCGATGTTGCTTTTCGCCATATGAAACTCAAGAAAAAGCGCTCCTTCATGCAAGCATGATTCGCGATTTTTCTTCCATTTCGCATGGCTCTGAATTGTTACATTTTGTTAGTATACCCGGATTGTCGAAGAAATCTCCTGGATCATCGACATTCCGCCTAAAATCTGCATGGCATCCTCAAAATGGCGCTCTTTGACCTCGTCCGTAATGACGACGATCTCGGCGTATTTTCCATTGACACGTTTCTGAAGCATCTGTGCAATCGAAACCTTGTTGTTTCCAAAGACAGAAGCTACCGATGCCAGCGTTCCATACCGATTTTCAATCTGCATGCGTACAAAATATTTCGACTTAATTTCGCCGACACGCTTGATCGGGCATTCCCGGTAGCATGTGCAGCCGATTCTGCCGCAGCAGTTCCATAAAATATTGCGCACAACATCGAAAATGTCGCCCACAACAGCACTCGCAGTCGGAAGCTCTCCGGCACCTCGCCCGTAAAACATCGTATCCTGTACGGCATCGCCTGTCAGGAATACGGCATTGTAGGAATCATTGACAGTCGCAAGCGGATGATTGCTGTCGATCAGCATCGGATGAACGCGGGCTTCGATTCCTTCCGGGGTATCTTTTGCCACGCCGAGCAGCTTGATCGTGCATCCCATCTCTTTTGCGTACTCGATATCGGTCGCCGTGATTTTGGTAATGCCTTCGGTGTAAACATCTTCAAATGTCACTCTGGAATTGAACGCTGCCGAAGCAAGGATTGCTACCTTGCGGCCGGCATCAAGACCTTCCACATCTGCGGTCGGGTCTGCTTCTGCATAGCCCATGTCCTGCGCCAGACGGAGCGCATCACCAAACTCCATGCCTTCCTGCGACATTTTTGTGAGAATGAAATTTGTGGTACCGTTGAAAATACCCATCAGCTCTGTGATATGATTGGCGGCAAGGCACTGTTTCACCGGACGGATGATCGGAATTCCTCCCGCCACAGATGCCTCATAGAGAAAATCTTTTCCGTTTCTCTTTGCTGTCGCAAGGATTTTTTTGCCCTCGGATGCCACCAGATCTTTATTTGCCGTTACAACATTCTTTCCAGCATCCAGGCAGGCAAGAATGTAATTCATGGCCGGCTGTTTTCCACCCATAACCTCAACAACAATCTCGATTTCCGGGTCATTGGCAATCTCCTCGAAGCTGGTGGTAATGATGGAGGGATCGTCAACCTTTGCAGCTGCTTTTTCCACATTGCGCACGAGAATTTTTTTCAGCTCCACACGCGCTCCCAGCTTCGGAAGCATTTCCTCCTGCTGGCTTTTCAGCACTTTGTACACACCGGTACCGACGGTGCCAAGACCCAGCATTCCGATTTTAATTACTCTTTCCTCTGCCATACTCATCTCTCTCTCTTATTTCAGGGATACGATGCATTCAATTTCTACTTTTGCTGCTTTCGGAAGAGCAGCAACTGCTACACAGGAACGAGCCGGTTTGGACTCGCCAAAGAAAGCACCGTATACTTCATTTACCTTGGCAAAATCGTTCATATCGGTCAGGAAAATGGTTGTTTTCATCACTTTCGTGCGGTCAGTTCCTGCTGCTGTCATGATTGCGTCCAGATTCTTTAAAGAGAGGGTTGCCTGCTCTTCTACGGTTTCCGGGATCACGCTGCCATGCTCTACATCAAAGCCAAGCTGTCCGGAAATAAATAAAAGGCCGTTGTCTGCGACTGCCTGTACATAAGGTCCGATTGCTGCCGGTGCTTTTTCTGTATTAATGATTTCTCTTGCCATAATCATATTCTCCTTTATGCTTTCTTTCGCGTCGTCTGATTTGCCGCGTTTTTTCCCTCTATCATGCGGTTTTTCCGACACTTTTGTCGTTCCCATCATATCACATGTGGAAGATGTCCGCAAGTGCGAAAAAGCCGCTCCCGGACACAAGAAAAGTTCAGTATCGTTCATTTCACATATCCAAATTCTATTAATTCATGTATGAACGCACTCCGTCTAGGATATCTTTTGTGATATGTCGACATAACAGCAATCACTTGTTTCTTTGATAACTGTTCTGTAAGTTCGTCTGATTTTCTTAAAAAAGCCGGTAAATTCATTTGCCTTTTCCAATCAAATCATCAATCCTATTTCATTTTATCCGTCAATATCCATTTTCCTTTTCGATTAGACCCCTCACGGATAACTTTACCTTCATGCTGCATTTTTGTAAGCATACGCTTAATCGTTGCCGTAGAAACTGCAAGCGCTTTTGCTAATTCTTTCTGAGTCAGTTTCGGATTTTTATAAATCATTTCTGACAATTGAATTTCAAAGTCATCTTTGGGATCATGATTGGGGTCATTGGGATCTCGATCGAGGTCAACAGGCTCATGATTGAGATCATCGGGCTCACGATTGAGATCATTTGACCCATGATTGAGGTCATGATCTCGATTTTTGACCTCAATAACCTCATTCTGGCCGCGATAAAGATTGATGCGGAAAGCTACTTCCATATCAATAAATTCCGGTTCACGCAATCCGTATTCCTGCATAGCCTGCATAAGTTTCGGAATACCACTTCCCCATGCTTCCACAAGGTTCATATAGGCAAAAGCATTGGCAAGCGAACGATTTCGGATTTTTGAAAATCCTTCCTTCATCAACTCAATCGTTACGCCAGGAAGCAGTCCACCAGGAGATGTGATCTCCAAGCGATCATCATAAATTGCCACCTGAATATTAGAATTCTGAATGTAACTGCAATTCATAACTGCATTAACGATCAACTCACGGATACTATCCGGCGGCAGTTCATAAATATCCTGTCGATATACTCCTTCCAGCCGACATCCCATACGAATATTTCTAAGGACAAACTGCACCGCTTCCTCTACTTGCTTCCAAAGCGGTCCTTCATAATTACGTCGATCCAAAAAGACAGCTCGCGTCGTTCCCTTAAACACAGCGCACTGTATCATGGAACGGAGTCCACCTTGTCCCGTTAAATAAATATACGCATTTGTCGGATAGATTTTTTCATTCTCATCTTTTTTCAAAATTCCCCAACTGAGCAAAACATTTTTCGTTACATCTTTAACTGCTGATCGCTGAAGATTGGATTTGCAGTTGGCAATAGCAACTTCCTTCATTTGTTCACAGAGACTTTTAATATCTTCATCGGTCACTTCTATATCTCTGCGGATTATTGAATCAAAAGAGCGGGCATCGCATTCATAATATAATTCTCTTGACATATCACGGTCAGCAGGGCGTGTTGTTCCAGAAACTCGAATATATACGCCATTCTCCAGCCCCTCTGCCTTAATATAATATGGTTTCCGACGTCCCGTCCTGATTTCTGCAACAATTACAGGTTTATCATTTATATTTTGCAAATAAACATCCGGGATAATTGTAGGTTCACAACTGTCAGAAATAGCATTCGTAATCGCATCAATCTCCCGAAAAACTTTATCCTCCGGAATGCCAACAACTTCTCTTGTTTTATCGTCAATACCAAATATAATCCTCCCACCTTTTCCGTTAGCGAAAGCAACAACCGTTTTCATATATTTCATGCTCTTGTCTGGACGTTGTACTTTGAATTCAACGTTCTTGGATTCTCCAGCAAGGATTTCTTCTATTGTCATCCGATCACCTCCATGATTAAGTTTTGTCCATGATGACTCTATTATTTTGCTTTTTGCTTCCAATGTGGTTCCATTCATTTATGACTATTTTCCGTATGGTGCTTCAGATTCTGCCGCCATCAACACTGTTTCTTGATCGCTCAGATCGTATGTCACGGCTTTATGCTCTGGCTCATTAAAGGAAGACGAACCACCGATACCGAAATATTTTTCAAAAAACGTTTTCAGTTTTTCAATGACTCTCTGTTTTTTCTTGGCTCTTCCGCCACCACCAAAACGAGAAATTGGCGGCATGATTTTATCTATATCCGTTCCCGCTGTTTTGATCTCTCCGTCCCGAAACGCATTCTCTATGAACTTTCGTGTGTCTTTCGGCTTCAATTTTTCTTCCGTAATAATTACATTAAGATCATAATCGCGCTGTTCCACAACAAATTCATGCCACTCATCCATAACATCGTCCACATCATTGATTCCTGCAATAAAGGTTTCAATAAGCTGTTTCTTGCTGCGCAGCTCCGGGCTGGCATCAATCGCTTTATTGATGGTTATCAGCACTTCCTTATCTTCACAGCGGGTATCATGATACTTCTTTACAAGCATCAGAATATAATCAATGTTGATTTCTACCTGCCGGATCAATTCAATTTCAAACACCACATCATCTGTAATATCCGTACTTTCCCGGCGTTTCCGTTTCCACTCGTCACGCAAATCCTGATAACGTCCAAGGTAGTCTTGCAAATTGCGCTCAGAAATCAGCTCATTCCCCTTAAATTCGTCAAAGGAAAGCAGAAGGTTTCTCATACGAAGAATAGCACCAAACAAAGCAATAAAATCCTTCTGGTTCTGCTCTCCGACAATCTGCGGTTCTGACAGCGGAAACTTATGATTCAATTCCTCCATCAGATCCACATACCCTGGCATTGGCTTACCATCTACGGATTCATATCCGTAATAGTAATCCTTAAAGCTCTGCAGCAAAACAAGGCCCCCGGCATTCTTATCCCCAAACAAGGAAATGGCACTATCTACTCGCTTCTGCAGATTTCTGAAACATACAATATTTCCAAAGGTCTTGATAGAATTCAGAATACGGTTTGTACGGGAAAACGCCTGTATCAGTCCGTGCATTTTCAGATTTTTATCTACCCACAGCGTATTCATAGTCGTCGCATCAAAACCGGTAAGAAACATATTGACTACGATCAGAATGTCCAATTCCTTATTCTTCATGCGAAGCGACACATCTTTATAATAATTCTGGAATTTGTCACTTGAGGTATCGTAGTTCGTATGGAACATTTTGTTATAGTCCTTGATTGCTTCTTCCAGAAACTCTCTGGACGGCTGGTCGACAGATATAAAACAAGCATATCACGAAAACGTGAATTTTTCAATCCGCGCAAAAAATCACTCCGCTTCAAAACACAGAAACGAAGTGATTTCTTTTTGCACAAACTGGCACTCTCTATAGCTAAATCAAGGGTTATATGTTGCATAAAAAACAGCAAAACGCCACCAAACACCTCACCTCCAGCATTTCTGCCGAATTCACCGTGTTTGGTGGCGTTTTAGCCCGTTTTATTGATTGATTTCGTACAAAATCAATTATTTATTGTAGTTTACGATAGCTCCGAAATCTGGTTTCAGGGATGCTCCGCCTACCAGGCCGCCGTCGATGTTCTCCTGTGCGAACAGTTCCGGTGCGGTTTTTGCGTTTACAGAGCCGCCGTACTGGATACGGATAGCTGCTGCTGTTGCATCATCATAGATTTCAGCGATGCACTCGCGGATGCCTTTGCAAACTTCCTCAGCCTGCTCTGTTGTAGCAGTTTTGCCGGTTCCGATTGCCCAGATTGGCTCGTAAGCGATAACGGCTGTTTTGGCCTGATCTGCTGTTACATTCAGGAATCCAACCTTTACCTGCTGACGGATGAAATCCATCGTTACACCCTGCTCTCTCTGCTCCAGAGTTTCTCCGCAGCACATGATCGGGGTGATGCCGTGCTCGAAAGCTTTCAGCATTTTTTTGTTTACGGTCTCGCTGGTCTCTGCGAAGTATTCTCTTCTCTCAGAGTGGCCAAGTACAACGTATTTCACGCCAGCGTCTGTCAGCATAGCCGGGGAGATTTCGCCTGTGAAAGCACCTTTCTCCTCAAAATACATATTTTCAGCACCAATCTGGATGTTGGAGCCTTTTGCAGCCTCTACAACCGGGATGATATCGATGGCCGGTACGCAGAAAACCACGTCAACGTCGTCATTTGCTACCAGTGGTTTTAATGTATTGACTAATTCTACTGCCTCGCTCGGAGTCATGTTCATTTTCCAGTTTCCGGCGATAATTTTCTTTCTTGCCATGATCGTTTGATCTCCTTAGTTTTACTTATTGAAACGGTTCAGAGCCGCCTCTCGATTCCGCTTGCGCTCTGAATCGTTGTTTTATTTGTCGTTTGCTGCTGCAACGCCCGGCAGTTCTTTTCCTTCCAGGAATTCCAGGGAAGCGCCGCCGCCAGTGGAGATATGAGTCATCTTATCGCCATATCCAAGCTGGTTTACAGCTGCTGCGGAATCTCCGCCGCCGATGATCGTAACTGCATCTGTTTCAGCCAGTGCTGCTGCAACTGCTTTGGTTCCTGCTGCGAATTTCGGCATCTCGAAGCATCCCATCGGTCCGTTCCATACAACGGTTTTAGCAGTTTTAACAGCATCAGCGAACAGTTTTGCAGTTTCCGGTCCGATATCCAGACCTTCCCAGCCATCCGGAATCTGTCCGGCCGGAACAACCTGTGTATTTGCGTCGTTTGAGAATGCATCTGCAACAACGTTGTCTACCGGAAGAAGCAGTTTCACGCCTTTTGCTGCTGCTTTTTCTTTCATTTTGTTTGCATAATCCAGATAATCCATCTCAAGCAGAGAATCACCAACGGTGCCGCCTGCTGCTTTTGCGAAGGTATAAGCCATACCACCGCCGATGATCAGGACATCAACTTTATCGATCAGGTTGTCGATAACAGAAATCTTGCTGGATACTTTGGATCCGCCAAGGATGGCAACAAACGGACGCTCCGGATTGTTGACAGCATTTCCAAGAAATGCGATCTCTTTCTCCATCAGGTAACCAACAACAGCAGTGTCAACATATTTGGTAACACCAACATTAGAGCAATGAGCACGGTGTGCGGTTCCGAATGCATCGTTTACGAATACGTCACACAGGGAAGCCAGTTCTTTGCTGAACTCCTCACCGTTTTTGGTCTCTTCTGCACGATAACGGGTGTTCTCCAGAAGAATTACATCTCCGTCTTTCATAGCCTCAACAGCTGCTTTTGCGTTCGGTCCTACAACCTCAGGATCTGCTGCAAATTTAACTTCCTGTCCGAGAAGCTCAGAAAGGCGAACTGCAACCGGTGCAAGAGAAAGCTCTGGTTTTGGTTCTCCTTTCGGTTTTCCAAGATGAGAGCAGAGAATTACTTTTCCGCCGTCAGCGATCAGTTTTTTGATCGTCGGAAGAGCAGCTACCAGACGGTTCTCATCTGTGATTTTTCCATCGATCAGCGGAACGTTGAAGTCGCATCTTACAAGGACTCTTTTTCCTTTTACGTTGATATCATCTACGGTTTTTTTGTTTAACATGGGCGTTTCCCTCCATATATCCAACTGCATCTGCCGCGCCGTTTCTTTGTTTTTGCGGCATCGCGGTCCTTATTTAAAAATGCAGTTTATAATTTTTGCACACGGAAAAGGGCTGTTTTTGTGCCGTATTTTTCCGCCGCATTCGCAAAAAGGGCCCGGTCCTTAACAGACCGGACCCTTTGGGCTCTGAAATTTTGCCGTTCAGTTTGTTAAATTATGCTAACTCGCTGAAGTATTTGATGGTACGAACCATCTGGCTTGTGTAGGAGTTCTCGTTATCATACCAAGAAACAACCTGTACCTCTGTTGTTCCGTTGTCCAGCGGAAGAACCATGGTCTGAGTTGCATCGAACAGAGAACCATATCTCATACCAACGATGTCGCTGGATACGATTTCATCTGTGTTGTATCCGAAGGACTCGGTTGCAGATGCTTTCATTTTTGCGTTGATCTCGTCAACAGTTACAGTTCCTTCTACAACTGCTGTAAGGATTGTGGTAGAACCGGTTGGGGTTGGAACACGCTGTGCAGAACCGATCAGTTTGCCGTTCAGTTCCGGAATAACAAGGCCGATTGCTTTTGCAGCACCGGTGCTGTTTGGAACGATGTTAACTGCAGCTGCACGGGATCTTCTCAGATCGCCTTTTCTCTGCGGTCCGTCCAGAGTCATCTGATCTCCAGTGTAAGCATGGATAGTAACCATGATACCGGATTTGATCGGAGCCAGTTCGTTCAGAGCTTTTGCCATAGGTGCAAGGCAGTTTGTGGTGCAGGATGCAGCGGAGATGATGTTGTCGTCTGCTGTCAGGGTCTCATGGTTTACATTGTAAACGATGGTCGGAAGGTCGTTACCAGCCGGAGCGGAGATAACTACTTTACGAGCGCCTGCATTGATGTGTGCCTGAGCTTTTGCTTTGGAGGTGTAGAATCCGGAGCACTCCAGAACTACGTCTACGCCAAGCTCTCCCCATGGGCAGTTGTTAGCATCCGGGAAAGCATAGATTTTGATGTTTTTGCCATCTACTGTGATGGAATCTTCATCGGATGTTACGGTATCAGCCAGAGCATATTTTCCCTGAGAAGAGTCATATTTTAACAGATGAGCTAACATCTTCGGGGATGTTAAATCGTTGATTGCTACTACTTCATAACCTTCTGCTCCAAACATCTGTCTGAATGCAAGACGTCCGATACGGCCAAAACCATTGATTGCTACTTTTACTGCCATGATTTTCAATTCCTCCTAAAAAGTGAATTTTAATTTTGAGTCTCTGTACTTTGTTAAAGAAACATCAACCTTATCTGTATAATACCTAATTTCGTCGGAAAATTCAAGTTCTATTTTCAAGAAAATACGAAATTATTTCTAAAATTTGTGAAGAAGCCGGATGCCAATCCGTATTTCTGCAAAATTTCGAAAGATCCGTCTATTGCAGAAAGAGCCGGAATCCAGCCTTTCTGGGGCTTTTTCCGGCTTTTCCTGCGTGTTTTCTATTGGATCGGCAGATATTCCGGCTTTTTCTCTTTAAACCGCACGTAGTACCGGAATCCGGCTTCCTGCGCGATAGCTGCCGCGTCCGCGAAATGAAACGCTATATGTTCCGGTTTGTGGGCATCGGCACCGAAGGTGATCTTTTCGCCGCCCAGTTCCCGGTATCTTCTGATGACATCTGGCGTCGGATTCGGCACGCCAAGGCCTGCCTTGTAGCCGCCGGTGTTGATTTCCAGCGCGATATCGTACTGAATCAGCTCTTTTAAAATGGTATCGATCTCGTCCGCAAATGCGCGGTAGCTGTAATCTTTTCCCTTTTCTCTGCAGTAGCGTACCACATAATCCAGATGACCAAGCGTCTGGAAATTGTGGAAGAACCGGATATTTTCTGCTGTAGCCCGAAAATACGCCCGGTACAGCTCTTCTGCTGTCCAGTCCGGGAAAGCATCCTCATAATAGGGGTCTTTTCCGTCAATGACATGCATGGAGCCGATCACATAGTCGAACGGCCACGCATTTACATACTCTTCCATCCGTTCTTTTAAGTGGAGCTGCAGTCCCAGTTCCACGCCGAATCGGATATCGATTTTGTCGCGGTATTTTTCCTGCAGTTCCCGGATTTTTGCCGCATATGCCGGTGTATCGAGCTGGAACTCGCCGGTACTGTAATCCATATCGTAGTGATCCGTCAGGCAGATTGCCGGAAGTCCCAGCTCGACTGCCCGTTTTACCATCTCTTCTGTTGGTGCTTCGCTGTCACTTGAAAAGAAACTGTGCATATGACAGTCCGCTATTTTCATCTTTCGGCCTCCGTAATCGTTCCGCCTCCGCCGACACAGCCGTCCACGTAGAAGACAACAGCCTGTCCCGGTGTCGGAGCACGCACGCCGTCCGGGAAGGTACAGGTAATCTCATCTTCCCCGGTCCGTTTGATCACGCACGGGGAGCCTTTGTGCCCGTACCGGATTTTCGCGGTGCAGGAGAGCTCTTCTCCAAGTTCCAGCGGCGGAATTGCCATATAGTTTACTTTGTTTGCTTTTACTACTTTTGCGAAAACCTCTTCATTTTCGCCGACCACAACCTCGTTCGTCTCCGGACGGATTTCCAGTACGAACACGCGGTGTCCCATCGGAAGGCCGAGTCCGCGGCGCTGTCCTACGGTGTAATGGGTAATCCCCTCATGGGTACCGAGGATTTCACCCTTTGTATTCACGAAATTGCCTTTCGGTGCCACGATTCCTGTCTCGTTCTGGATAAAGGAAGCGTAATCCTGATCCGGCACGAAGCAGATTTCCTGGGAATCCTTCTTTTTTGCTACCGGAAGACCGATTTTTGCTGCAATCTCACGAATCTGATCTTTTGTGTAGTCTCCGACCGGCATCAGCGTATGCGAAAGCTGCTCCTGGGTCAGATTATACAGTGCATACGTCTGGTCTTTTGCCGCTGTTACCGAATTTGCAATCGCATACCGTCCATTGGCAAGCTGTTCGATTCTTGCATAATGTCCGGTCGCAATGTAGTCCGCTCCAATGGAAAGACTGCGCTGAAGCAACGCTTCCCATTTCACATAGCGGTTGCAGGCGATACACGGGTTCGGTGTTCTGCCGCAGAGATATTCGTTCGTGAAATAGTCCATGACGTTCTCACGGAACTCTTTTTTGAAGTTCATGACATAATACGGAATGTCCAGCACCTGTGCCACGCGCCTTGCATCATCAACAGCAGAAAGGCCGCAACAGCCCCCGTTTTCCTCCTGGACTGTCTCGGCCTCATCCTGCCAGATCTGCATGGTCACCCCGATGACATCGTATCCTGCTTTTTTCAGGAGATACGCTGCCACCGAGGAATCTACGCCGCCGGACATTCCAACGACTACTTTCTTTTTTCCCATACTTAGTATTCTTCCTCTTCCTCGCCCTCGCTGATATCAGACTTCGGTTTTGCAAGACCTTCGATCTTGATGTGGTGTTTCTCTGCGTAATCCCAGAGTGCAGCGTGAATTGCTTCTTCTGCAAGCAGAGAACAGTGAACTTTGACCGGCGGAAGTCCGTCGAGTGCTTCCATAACGGCTTTGTTGGTTACTTCCAGAGCTTCCTGGATGGTTTTTCCTTTTACCAGCTCGGTTGCCATACTGCTGGTTGCAACTGCGGCGCCGCAGCCGAAGGTTTTGAATTTGCAGTCCTGAATGATGCCGTTATCGTCGATGTCAAGATACATTCTCATGATATCGCCGCATTTTGCATTTCCAACGGTACCTACACCGCTTGCGTTCTCAATTTCTCCTACATTTCTCGGATGCTGGAAATGATCCATTACTTTTTCACTGTACATTGTTATTCTTCCTCCTGAACTATTTCAAAGCAGTCCTCCTCCGGCACAGCTTTTACCTGAATTTTTCTGTACCGGCTTTCTGGATGGACTGTCTTATTTTTTTAAACTTATTTACCCTGCTGTTTTTTGATGTAATCCTCATACAGCGGGGACATGCTGCGCAGACGGTCTACGATCGCTTTAATCTGCTCTACAACAAAATCAACGTCCTCTTTTGTGATCTCCTCACTTAAAGTCAGACGTAAGGAACCGTGTGCTTTCTCGTGCGGCAGTCCGATGGCCAGCAGTACATGGGACGGATCCAGGGATCCGGAAGTACATGCAGAACCGCTGGATGCGCAGATACCTTTCATATCCAGCATGATCAGAAGGGACTCTCCCTCGATGAATTCAAAGCTGATGTTGCAGTTGTTCGGCAGACGTTTTACCGGATCGCCGTTCAGACGGCAGTTCGGAATCTCGGTTAAAATACGGTTGATCAGATAATCACGTACTTCGATTTCTTTTGCGGTACGCTCCGCCATAGTTCTTGCCGCACGCTCTGCCGCAACTCCATATCCTACGATGCCCGGTACATTTTCTGTTCCGGCACGGCGTTTTCTTTCCTGCGCACCGCCGTGTACGAAGGAGCGGATTTTCACACCCTTTCGGATGTAAAGGAAGCCGATTCCTTTCGGTCCGTTAATCTTATGACCGCTGGAACTGAGCATATCAATATTGCACTCATCCACATTGATCGGGATCTGGCCAAATGCCTGTACCGCATCTGTGTGGAATAAAATATTGTGTTCTTTTGCAATTCTTCCGATTTCCTTGATCGGCTGAATCGTTCCGATTTCGTTGTTTGCCGCCATAACGGAAATCAGAATGGTCTCAGGTGTGATGGCTGCTTCGAGTTCATCCAGATTGACAACGCCGTTCTCATCGACGCCGATATAGGTGATTTTCGCACCGCGCTCTTTTTCCAGATACTCACAGGTATGAAGAATCGCATGATGCTCGATTTTTGTGGTGATGATGTGGTTTCCTTTATTTTTATATGCTTCAAAGGTAGCTTTTAACGCCCAGTTATCGGACTCGCTGCCGCCGGCTGTGAAATAAATTTCCTCCGGTTTTGCGCCGAGCACGTTTGCGATCTGCTCTCTTCCTTTGGTGATGGCTTCTTTGCTTTTTCCTGCAATTGCATAAATACTGGATGGATTTCCGTAGTATTCGCTGAAATAAGGAAGCATAGCCTCGACAACTTCCGGGGCTGTTTTTGTTGTTGCCGCATTGTCCAGATAAATCATTGTTGTTCACTCCTTGTCATTTCTATCGCTGTTTCTGTTTTTCTCTAATTGCCGGCTCTGCTGAACCAGCTCTCCGAGGCTGATGGAATCCACAGCGTTCGTAATTCCCTCATTGATCCTCTGCCACACAAAACGCGTGACGCAGAAATCGGCCGCATCGCAGCCGCCCAGGCCTTCATTGACCGAGCACGTGACTGCCTCGAGTCCGCCCTCCAGCACACGGAGAACATCTCCTACCGAAATGGAATCTGCCGGTTTTGCAAGTACATATCCACCGCCTGCTCCCCGCACACTCTCAATGAATCCGGCTTTTCGAAGCGGACGCACCAGCTGCTCCAGATAGCTCTCTGAGATATTCTGGCGTTCTGAAATGCTGGCAATGGACACTGCACCCTCTTCTTCGTGACTCGCCAGATCGATCATGGCACGCAGACCATATCTTCCTTTGGTCGATAATTTCATTCCTGGTTCTCCTTTTTCCTGTGCTGTCGTTTTCCAATTCCGACAGTTTTAATCGGATTTATTTCTCACTCAGAATAGCACCTATCACGGGGTTCTGTCAAGGAGTTTTTTCGCATATTTTAGACTATCTGCGCAATGCCGTGAAAGGAGTCTATCCCATGCTGAAAATCACAAGAAAGAACACGCTTCTTCTTGGCACACTGATCCTGACCGCGTCCGGGATCATCTGCAGAATTCTTGGATTTCTCTATAGAATATTCCTGTCGCGCCGGATCGGTGCGGAAGCCTTTGGTATCTACCAGCTCGCCACACCACTCTACGCACTGATGCTCTCCCTTGGCGCAGGCGGCATGCAGACGGTGCTCTCGCGCTTTGTCGCATCGTACCTTGCCAAAAAGGATTCCAGACGGGCAAAGATCTGTCTGGCGGCCGGATGCGGCATTGTAGTGATACTTTCCTTCTCCGCCTCCATCTTTCTCTTTTTCAGCGCGGATTTTATCGGAACACGGCTTCTTTTTGAGCCGCGGACGATTCTGCTCCTCCGGATTTTATCACTCGGCATTCTCCCCTCCGGGATCCACAACTGTCTCTCGGCATGGTATCTTGGCCAGAATCAGACGGCACTGCCTTCTTTTTGCCAGCTTTTGGAACAGTTCGTGCGCATGGGCGCTTCCTACCTTGCCTGGCTTTTCTGTCTTTCCACAAGCCTCCCCTCTGCCGCTGTCGCTGCATTCGGTACTGCCGCCGGCGAACTCTTTTCGTGTCTCTTTCTGATGGCCTGCCTGTCCGTCTCGCACAGCAGGTCCCCTCAGAAACACCGCCCGATTTCTGTTTTTTTCAAAGAAAAGACCCTCTGGTACGATACCTTCCGAGAGCTTGCCGTTTTGAATCTTCCGCTTACGCTGAACCGTATTCTTCTGAATGTCCTCCACAGCATTGAAAGTGCTCTGCTCCCCGGCTGTCTGGTCACCTTCGGTCTTTCCCGGAAAGCAGCGCTCTCGCAGTATGGCATTCTCACCGGTATGGCACTTCCTATGATCTTTTTTCCATCTGCCATCACCCACGCGGTGTCCGTCATGCTTCTGCCCGGCGTAGCAAAACAGCAGGCCGACGGTACGCCGGAGCAAATATCAGACACGATCCGTTATACAATTTCTTTCTGTGTGCTGCTTGGCACTTCCGCTGTTTTTGCCTTTTTCTTTTTCGGTCCGTGGCTTGGACGTTTCCTTTTTCAAAACGAAGAAGTCGGCGTTTTTCTGCGTATCCTTTCATTTTTAAGTCCTTTTCTCTATCTGGAAACGACACTTGGAAGCATTTTAAACGGCCTTGGAAAAACTTCTCTCGTTTTTTTCCAGAACCTTGCCGGAGATGTAATTCGTATTCTTGCAATTCTTTTTCTCGTCCCGGTTTTCGGCATCCGTGGCTATCTCTATGGTATTCTTGCAAGTGAACTTACCATTATGACAATGGCACTTTTGTTCCTGCATCGGGAATCTGCAAACGGATTTGCTGTTCATTGATACCTTTTTTCTATCTTTTTTAAGAGAAACAGAATTTTCGCCGAAAAAATATCGACAATCTTCGCGTTATGTATTATAATTTATAGATAGTTTGCGACGGGGCACACAAGAACGCTCCTCTGTCCGCAGCTAGAAAAGAAGTGCATCTAAGATAAAGGAGAACGAAAATGAGCCTTGAATTTGTAAGAAAACTTCCCACCCCAACAGAGATCCGGGAACAATATCCCTTAAGCGCCCGCGCAACCGAAATCAAAAAACAGCGTGACGCTGAAATCGCAAAAGTCTTTACCGGGGATTCCGATAAATTTCTTGTTATCGTAGGACCTTGCTCCGCAGACAACGAAGACGCTGTTCTGGAGTACAATCACCGTCTGGCAAAGGTTGCCGACAAAGTATCCGACAAACTGATCATCATCCCGCGTGTCTATACCAACAAACCGCGTACCACAGGTGAAGGCTACAAAGGTATCGTTCATCAGCCGGACCCGGAAGGAAAGCCGGACCTGCTGCACGGCCTGATCGCCATGCGTAAAATGCATATGCGTGTAGTAGAAGAGACTGATCTGACTTCTGCAGACGAAATGCTGTATCCGTCCAACTGGAGCTATCTGTCCGATATTCTCTCCTATGTTGCGGTCGGCGCACGTTCCGTAGAAAACCAGGAGCACCGTCTGACTGTTTCCGGCATCGACATTCCGGCCGGCATGAAAAACCCGACCAGCGGTGATCTTTCTGTTATGATCAACTCCGTCATTGCCGCACAGGGCTCCCACTCCTTTATTTACCGTACCTGGGAGGTAAAGACAAGCGGAAATCCGCTGGCGCACACCATTCTCCGCGGTGCGACCAACAAGCACGGCAACTCCGTGCCGAACTATCACTACGAGGACATTCAGCTTCTGCTGGAGAAATACAACGAAACACATCTCGTAAACCCGGCTACCATCATCGATGCCAACCATTCCAACTCCGGAAAGAAATACGAGCAGCAGATCCGTATCGTCAAAGACGTTCTGCACACAAGACGATGCAACAAGGATATCGAAAGTCTCGTAAAAGGTGTTATGATCGAAAGCTATCTGGAGCCTGGCAATCAGAAAATCGGATGCGGAAATCATGTCTATGGTAAATCCATCACTGACCCGTGCCTTGGCTGGGATCAGACCGAACGCCTGATTTATGATATCGCTGAGGAGTGCTAAATTTTCTCAACACCCTAAAAACATCAAAAACCTTCGCTGCAGTTTTTCACCAGTCTGCGGCGGAGGTTTTTCTATCGTTTTACTTTTCTGTTCCACCTTTACTTTCTCGGATGTGCCTTCCGGTACACATCCCTGATTTTATTCACACCAAGGTGGAGATACATCTGCGTCGTCGAAATATCGGCGTGTCCCATCATCTCCTGGACACTCTTTAAGTCCGCACCGTTTTGCAGCAGATGGGTTGCAAACGAATGGCGCAGGGTATGCGGCGTAATATCCGCCGTAATGCCTGCGGATTTCGCATAGGATTTCAGAATTTTCCAGAATCCCTGACGACTCATCGAACCTCCGGAGCAGTTGACAAACAATACATCATCCTCCCGTCCATGCATCAGGGCTGCGCGCGCACTCCCCAGATACTGCTCCAACGCCTTTTTCGCCGGTCCGCCGAACGGAACGATCCGCTCCTTTTCATCGCGGCAGGTGATGTAGCCCATCATAAGGTTGACATCCTGTATCTTCAAATGGATCAGCTCACTGACGCGGATACCGGTCGCATACAGCATTTCCAGCATTGCTTTGTCGCGGATCCCCTTTGGCGTGTCGGTTTTGGGCTGGCGAAGCAGCAGATCGACCTCTGCGATGGAAAGGATCTCCGGCATTTTCCGCTCAACCCTCGGTGGCTGCAGTGCTTTCGACGGGTCAGATACCATTTTTCCCTCCTGACATGCATATTGGCAAAACATATGAATCGCCGCAATGCTGCGCGAGATCGTTGCCGGGGAGAAGTGTTCCCGCTCCAGATATAATAAATAAGAATTTAAAACCGTTGCATTCATCTGCTCCGGTTTTTCTATTCCGTGCTCCTTCAAAAAAACTGCCAGCTTTCGAAGATCGCGCTGATAGGAGACTTCTGTATTTTTTGACGCTTTCTTTTCCATCTGTAGATAGTCCGTAAATGACTGTATCGTTTCCTGCATAGCTTTTTTCCTTTTTGCTTTTTTCTCCCTCTCACTGCCCGATAAAGGGTAACAATGCTTTTAATTATATACACGTTTTTTCAAAAATGCAATTCCCTTTTCCGACCGTTTTTACAGGATTTTCGCAAGAAACCACGGATTGACATAACTCTCAAGCAGAATACCCCACAGAAGCAGGATCAGTGCAAAGAAGTAGCGCACGCCGAAGCAAAAATATTCCTTTTTCTGTATGCCGCCGGCAAGGTGATTCGTCTCTGCCATCCGGCTGCACGCAGCAGCCATCAGAAATAACGCGGCAAGGTAGAGGAAAATCTGCGGAAAAAGAGCCAGAAAAAAGAATAAAAGACCTGCCATTCCGTTCTGCAGATAGGCAGCCGAGAGAAAGACGCCACACAGAAAACCATATGCCCAAACGGCAGCAGTGGCAAAATACGCACCGATTGCCGTCAATCCAAAGAGAAGTCCCGCAAATGCCGGTGCTAACCGTACCTTTAGAAGATAGGAAAAGCAGGCCTTTGCGGAAATTTTTCTTCCAAAAAACGCCTCCGCCTGAAATAGGCGGACGCTATTTCCCTCCTTCATTCCCGTGTGGGATGCCGCAAGCAGCAGCAGTACACCGAGGGTCATACCGGCCGCAAACCAGAGGGCAAAAAAACGAATATATGCATTCTCATCCCGTTCTCTCATTTGCTTTTTGCGCCTCCTTATTTTCTGCCTTACTGTCAATGTATTCACGGTTCATAGACAATATACGTAAAAGAAGTGCCTGCTCCGCAGACCCCCATCTGCGAATGGCACTTCTTTCCTCTTTTCAGGGTCCCCCAATGTCTCACGCACCGAAATGTCCGTTCATTTCAAACCCTGCTTTTTGTATATCCCCATAAGATATTTTTCACTTCTTTTATTTCACGACAAGATAGGTATCCAGATCATCGAACTGATCAAGGTAGCTGACTGCGCCCTCGTACATATTGGACTGCAGTACGATATTTACCGTGTTATAGATGCAGCGTTTCAGTTCTGCCATCGTCAGAGTTCCATCTGCAAGTTCTTTTTTGATGTTCTCGTGATCCTCCGGCAGACCCGGCATTACCATGTCATTTCCGGCTCTCATGCAGCCCGCTGCCGTACACTTGCCCTGGATCTGTACGTTGGTGGTTGTCCAGTCGGTCATGATAGCTCCTGCAAATCCCCACTCATCTCTCGCTGCTTTCGTGCAGGTATCGTAGCAGTTTGCAGCGTGCACACCATTGATCAGGTTGTAAGATGTCATAATGGACATCGGCTGTGCATCTTTGACTGCGATTTCAAAGCCTTTCAGATAGATCTCACGCAGTGCACGCTCGGACAGGATGGAATCGGAGCCCATACGATTGTCCTCCTGGTTGTTGCATGCAAAGTGTTTGATCGTAGTTCCGCAGCCCGGTACCTTCTGTACACCGAGTGTCATGGCAGCCGCCATCATACCGGCAAGCAGCGGATCCTCGGAATAGTATTCAAAGTTTCTTCCGCAGAGCGGATTTCTGTGGATGTTCATACCAGGTGCCAGCCACAGTGTTACGTTGAACAGTTCCATCTCATGGCCGATCATTTCGCCGACTCTCTTGATCAGTTCTACATCCCAGCTCTGTGCCAGAAGTGTTCCGACCGGGATTGCGGTACAGAACTGATAATAGGTTGTTCCGCGTTTTTCCTGCGGTTTGCTGAAGAATCCGCCTTCCAGGGCCGCCAGGAAATCGCTCGCTACGATCTCTCCGTTGTCTACCTGATATTCTCTCTTCAGACGAAGACCTGCAGGTCCGTCGACCAGAGCAATCGTGGTTACATTCCACGGCTCCTCCGAAGCGCACGGGGATGTCTCCGCTGCTGCTCCCGGAACAGAAATTCCTGCGGAGCCAAGCGCGTTGCCCTGTGCTCTTCCCGGATCACCGGTTGCAAGGAGTGCCAGCTGATCCACAGAAAGGGATTCCACAATCTTTCCTGCTTTTCCAGGAAGCTCTTCCGGTACCGGCTGGTAATCTACTTTCTCAGTTGGGATCTCAGATGCTTTAAGCTCGATCACGCTCATTCTCTTTTCTTTTACTTCCTTCTGCCATGCAGCCTCTCTTGCCTGAACTTTTTCTGCATCAGGAACAATCTCATTCAATTCCTCTTTCAGCGGGCAGATATTTTCACACGCTGTCATGACTGCTTTCTCGTCCAGCTCCAGCGCGCCGGAGAGAACAGATGTATTCAGATCATTTCCAATCCAGATACCATACATGCCCGGCTCCAGAATCCAGGATGCGCTTTCCTCCTCATAGGAAGTCAGCTGATACAGCGGGAAGGTGATGGTCATGGTCTGGGATTCCTTCGGAGCCAGCAGTTTTGTTTTTCCAAAGCCTGCCAGACGGCGGAACTCTTTCACCAGTCTGCCCTGCGGGCAGGAAGCGTAGATCTGTACAACTTCTTTTCCTGCATAAGTATCGCCGGTGTTGGTGACGGTAACAGTCACGCTTACTTTCGGATTCATCATACCGCGGCCGCTTACTTTGATGTCATCGGTTCTGATCTCGAAATCGGTGTAGGACATACCGTAACCGAAGGAGTAACGGACTGGTACTTCAAAGGTATCGAAGTAACGGTATCCAACGAAGATACCCTCTTCGTATTTTTCTTTCATGAGGTCGCCGCTCTTGTAGCTGTAAACCTCTGCACCCGGATAATCATAGTAATCTTTTGCCCAGGTATCTGTCATTTTTCCGGATGGGGTTACATCGCCGCTTACAACATCAGCAAATGCATTTCCGCCTTCCTGGCCTGCCTGTACGTACTGTAAAATAGAGCGGATATTGTCAAATTCTTCTACGAATGCCAGATCCATCAGGCCGCCGGTGTTGATAACAAGAACAACGTTTTTATAGCATCTGGAAACCTGTGCCAGAATAGCTTTCTCTTCTTTGGAGATGAAGTAGTCACCCTCCGTATCAAAACGGTCTTTGTTCTCTCCTGCGATACGTGCCAGAACGAAGAATGCGGTGTCTGCACCGTCGGCTGCTGCTTTCTCTTCATCGATTGGGTTTCCGGATGGCATAAAGAACGGGGTTGCAGAGTACGCATCAAAGAATTTTGTGTCGTCTCCGTTCAATTTTGTGAAAATCTCATTTTTCCAGTCCAGTCTTGCCTGTACGTAGAGTTTATCGTAATCCTCCAGCCATTCACTGCTTGTTACGTCGTAGCCTGCATTTTTCATGCCCTGGAAAATATTAACGCTGTCACGCTCATTGACATCGCCGGAACCGGTGCCTCCTTTGATGGTGCGGATCGCACCTGCTCCGTAAAGACCTACCTTGCTGCCCTTTGCCAGCGGCAGGAAATGATCTTTGTTTTCCAGAAGAACGAATCCCTCTGCTGCTGCCTCGCGGGCAAGTTTGCGGTGATCTGTTTCACGCTGGGTTACTTCCGGAGATGTAGTTCCGTTAAAGGTTCTTACCTTTGCTTTCATGTCTTTGTTCCTCCCAAACTTTGTTTCGTGCTAATGTCTCCATTATCTTCCCTTTTTCGTGTAACTTCTAGTTCCTTTCTTGTCCTTTCTCTGGTTGATATTGATATTTCGCCCAATTTCTGGTACAATATTCTTATCTTTTTTGATTATAATTGACGTATATTTCTATCACATCCTGGAGGTACTTATGGAATCCTGCTTTTACGAAACAATACACGAAACCGATCTGCTGCACGTCCGTTTTGAGCTGCAGGATGCGCCCGCTTTTGTTTTTCCGGCGCACTGGCACGAATATGTGGAAATTCTCTATCTGATCAGGGGACAGTTTTCCGCGATTGTCCAGGCAACGGAGTATCGGTTAAACGAGGGCGATCTGATTATCATCAACTCCGGCGACCTCCATATGACGCGCTCCAACACCTGTACATATCTTCTGCTGCAGATTTCCGCAAGCCAGATGCGCCAATATCTGCCGGACTTTGATACGATGCGTTTCGACACGATCATTCCCTACTCGGAACAGCCGGCTCCGCTCCGCGCACTGCTCTCGGAGATGAACGAGATCCGGCAGAATCCTTCCGATTCATACCAGCTTCTCTTTACCTCACGACTGTACGAATTTCTGTACCATCTCTGCCGGTCGTATTCCCACCAGATCCCTTCGGCATCCCTCACGGGTTCACAGCGCGATCTGCAGCGCGTGACACACGTTATGAACTGGGTGAAAGTGCATTACCCGGAACCGTTAAGCCTCGAAACAGCCGCGGATTCCCTGGCGCTCTCGAAGGAGTATTTCTGCCGGCTCTTTAAAAAGTATACCGGACAGACCTTTCTCGAATATCTGAACGATGTGCGCACGATGCACCTGTACGAAGATTTACAGAATTCCGACGAAACGATCACGGTACTGATGGAGAAAAACGGGCTGTCGAATTACAAAATTTTTATGCGGACCTTCAAAAAGCTGTATGGCTCTACACCTCAGAAAATGCGCTCGAACCGGATACGGCACGTATAAATTCTTTTGAAACTTACTGTTCTTATACACACTGAAAAGGCTGTGGAACATGATTGCTCATGTCCACAGCCTCTTTTTGATTTCGTTATTAAATTGTTTCGTAGAAAGTCTTTTATTTCGCGTAATCCGTTACACGGCTCTCGCGGATAACATTGACCTTGATCTGTCCCGGGTATTCCAGTTCAGCTTCGATCTGTTTCGAGATATCCCTTGCGAGCAGTACCATTTCAGAATCGGATACCTGCTCAGGAACAACCATGATGCGGACTTCTCTACCAGCCTGAATAGCAAAAGATTTTTCGACACCCTTGAACGAATTCGTGATGTCTTCCAACTGTTTTAATCTGTTGGTATATGTTTCGAGTGTTTCTCTTCTTGCACCCGGTCTTGCTGCGGAAATTGCATCCGCTGCCTGAACGATACATGCAATCAGAGACTGGGGCTCTACATCCCCGTGATGTGATTCTACTGTGTTGATCACAATCTGAGATTCTTTGTACTTTTTGCAGAGATCTGCACCGATCTGAATGTGAGATCCTTCTACCTCATGGTCGATGGATTTACCGATATCATGAAGCAGTCCGGCACGTTTTGCCATGCGGACATCGCATCCTACCTCTCCTGCGAGGAGACCGGAAAGCTGTGCTACCTCGATCGAATGCTTTAATGCATTCTGTCCGTAGCTGGAACGGAATTTCATTCTTCCAAGGAGACGGATCAGCTCCGGATGAAGTCCGTGTACACCGACTTCCAGTGCGGCTGCCTCGCCTTCCTCGCGAATATTCTGTTCTACTTCTTTGCGGGCCTTTTCTACCATCTCTTCGATGCGGGCCGGATGGATTCTTCCGTCTACGATCAGTTTTTCCAGAGCAATTCTTGCCACCTCACGGCGAATCGGATCGAATGAGGAAAGAACGACTGCTTCCGGTGTATCGTCGATGATCAGGTCAACGCCTGTCATGGTTTCGAGTGTACGGATGTTTCGTCCTTCACGGCCGATGATGCGGCCTTTCATTTCATCGCTCGGAAGCTGTACCACGGAGATGGTACTCTCGGATACGTGATCGACAGCACATTTCTGAATAGCTGTTACCACATACTCTTTTGCCTTACGGCCTGCTTCCTCTTTTGCTCTGCTCTCCAGCTCTTTGTAGAGCTTTGCTGTGTCGATTTTTACTTCGTCTTCCACAGATTTTAACAGATACTCTTTTGCTTCCTCGGAGGTAAAACCGGAAATTCTTTCCAGTTCCTGTACTCCTTTTTCGTGTAGACCGTCTACTTCCTTTTCTTTCTTTCTGACGCTTGCCTCTTTTGCTGCAATTTCGTTTTCACGACGCTCCAATACGTCCGCTTTTTTATCTACAGATTCTTCTTTCGATAAAACGCGCTTCTCATATTTCTGCAGTTCCGCTCTGCGCTCTCGGGTCTCTTTTTCTACTTCATTCTTCGTACGAAGAGACTCCTCCTTCGCCTCCAGCAGGGCTTCCCGTTTCTTAGTTTCGGCAGTTTTCAGTGCTTCATCTATGATGTTTCTCGCCTTTTCTTCCGCTGTGCCAATTTTCTCAGCATCCTGCTTGATTTTATTGTCCACAGCAATTTTCCTGGTAACAGGAACCGCAATAAGCAGCGTGACTACTACAGCAATGAATACCAGCAGAATTGTAATACCTGTACCCATTACCGGAGCACCTCCTTATTTAGTTTTCATTGCACATTTACAACACTACAATTTTATACTGTTTTCACAAATTTGTCAATGTTTTAAAAATATTCATGTAATTTATTGCACATAATTTCGCGGCATGTGGCGGAATCGCCGGGAATATTCAGGATTCTTCGTCAGCGGAATCTTGGTATTCTTCCAGTGCCCGACGGATTTCGGAACTGCCGAATCCCTTCCGCGTCAGAAAACCGGCGGCACGGCGGTACTCTTTTTCATCCAGCCGGTGCGGCGTGCCGAGCTTTGCGAAGGCGGCACTTTTTGCAAGTTCATACTCATCGCGGGCATCCTCCTGCTCTTCCAGGACGGATTCCACCAGTTCCCGGTCCACGCCTTTCTGTGCCAGCGCATAGAGGACTGCCTTTTTCCCTTTTTTCGCACCGCTGCCCGCAAGATACTGCTCCACGTATGCGCGGTCGTCGATATAGTGAAAGCTCTCCACGTACGAGACAGCCTCTTCAATGGCTCTCTCGGGATAGCCGTCTTTTCGTAACTTATCTTCCAGCTCTTTTTTCGTCCGCATCTGTCTGAGCAGCAGATACATCGCGCGGTGTTTGGCCCTTTTAGTCAGCACTTCCCCTGCCAGCTTTTCGTAAACCTCATCGGGAAGCTCCTCCTGCTCTTTGATGCGGGAAGCGCGGATTTCCCCGTTATAAAGAACCAGATCCTCTCCGTCATCGAAGAGGATCCGTGATTTCTTTTTATTCAGAGGACGAATCTCTGTCACAAACATTTATTCGTCGTCTCCTTCGGTTTCCGGAACTGCTGCTGTTTCTTCTGTGCCTTCCGGCGCTTCTTCCTTGATCAGGCCGTAAGCCACGCGCACTTTGTGCTCGATCTCATCCATGATTTCCGGATGCTCGCGCAGGTATGCTTTCGCATTTTCGCGTCCCTGGCCGATCTTGTCGCCGCCGTATGCGAACCATGCGCCGCTCTTCTGTACGATGCCGACGGAAGCTGCCAGATCCAGAACGTCTCCTTCTTTGGAGATTCCTTTTCCGAACATGATATCAAATTCTGCCTCGCGGAACGGCGGAGCTACTTTGTTTTTCACGACTTTGATTCTGGTACGGTTTCCGACCATCTCTCCGCCCTGCTTTAAGGCTTCAATTCTTCTGACATCAAGACGGATGGAAGAATAGAATTTCAGTGCACGGCCGCCGGTTGTAGTCTCCGGATTTCCGAACATGACACCGACTTTTTCACGCAGCTGGTTGATAAAGATAACAATACAATTGGATTTGCTGATCGCTGCAGTCAGTTTCCGGAGTGCCTGAGACATCAGACGCGCCTGCAGTCCGACGTGGGAATCTCCCATGTCGCCGTCGATCTCGGCTTTTGGAACGAGGGCTGCAACAGAGTCCACGATGATGATGTCTACCGCACCGGAACGAACCATCGTCTCGGTGATCTCAAGTGCCTGCTCGCCGTTGTCCGGCTGTGAGATATAAAGGTTTTCAATATCAACACCGATGTTTTTGGCATAGGCCGGATCGAGCGCATGCTCTGCATCGATGAAGCCGGCGATTCCGCCGCGTTTCTGTACTTCGGCTACCATGTGGAGCGCTACGGTTGTTTTACCGGAAGACTCCGGTCCATATACCTCGATGATTCTTCCCTTCGGCACACCGCCAAGGCCGAGTGCGATATCCAGGCTTAAAGAACCGGTCGGGATGGTTTCCACGTTCATGTTTGCTGCGGAATCTCCGAGCTTCATGACAGCTCCTTTTCCGTACTGTTTTTCAATCTGTCCAAGTGCGGCATCGAGTGCACGCAGTTTATCTTCGTTATTATTTCCCATACTGAATATTCTCCTTACCATGCGAACGTTCGTTCGCTTCTGTATACATACTATTACAAATCTGCTTTGTTGTCAACTGTTTTTCTTGTGTCTTTTTTCAGCCCCCAAATCCTCTGCACCGGAGCTGCTTCGAATATATCCTTATGCACAAGTGTAGCATATTCCACTCTCCTGCCGCAACCCAAAAATACTGCAAAAAAATCCCGAAACGGCTTTTCTTTCCTCTTCTGCCATTTCGGGATTTTTTTCTTATTTTTCAGAATGCAGACCAGCTTATCCGATCAGCCAGTTGTACATTTCCTCGTACTGTTTTGCGGAATTCGCCCAGGAGAAATCCTGTGCCATTGCGCGGTCGATCATCTTGTTCCACTCGCGTTTTTTGTCGTAATAGATGCGCTCTGCGTACCGCACGGTACCCATCATCTCATGCGCATTGTAGTTTGTGAAGCTGAATCCAGTTCCTGTTCCCTCGTACTCATTGTACGGCTCTACGGTGTCTTTGAGGCCGCCGGTCTCGCGGACGATCGGAAGGGTTCCGTAGCGGAGGCTCATGAGCTGGGAGAGTCCGCATGGCTCAAACAGGGACGGCATCAGGAAGGCATCGCAGGATGCATAGATCTTGTGTGACATTGCATCGGAATAGTAGATGTTTGCCGAAACCTTCTTGTCGTATTTCCATGCGAAGTGGCGGAACATGTTCTCGTAGCGCTCCTCGCCGGTTCCAAGGATCACAAACTGTACGGCATCCTGGCACATCTCATCCATCATATAGCTGATGAGGTCGAAGCCCTTCTGATCGGTCAGCCGGGATACGATACCGATCATCATCGTCTTCGGATTGACCTCGAGTCCTAACTCCTCCTGCAGTGCCAGTTTATTTTTCACTTTCTCTTTACGGAAGTTCTTTACATTGAAATTCTTTGCAATCTGAGCGTCTGTCTCCGGGTTCCACTCATTGTAGTCGAGTCCGTTTACAATACCGCGCAGATCGTTTGCTCTTGCACACATCAGACCGTCGAGTCCTTCGCCATAGAACGGGGTCTGAATCTCCTGCGCGTATGTATTGCTGACGGTGGTGATCGCATCTGCGTAAACCAGACCGCCCTTCAAGTAGCTGGCATCGTGTTTGAACTCCAGCTTATCCGGTGTGAAGTAGTAGTCGGAAAGGCCGGTAATGCTCTGAATCGTCTTGCGGTCCCAGATGCCCTGGAATTTCAGGTTGTGGATCGTCATGACGGTTTTGATTCCCCGATAGAATTCATCTGCCTGGAAACGCTCGTGCAGGTAAACCGGAACGAGACCGGTCTGCCAGTCGTGGCAGTGGATGAGGTCCGGGCGGAAGCCGATGGTCGGTAAAATGGAAAGCGCTGCTTTGCTGAAGTAAGCAAATTTTTCCAGATCCCACGGCATGCCCGCATATGGAGTGCTTCCTCCGAAATGCTCCTCGTTGTCGATAAAGTAGAATTTGATGCCTTCATATTCCATCTCGAAAATGCCGACATACTGCTGTCTCCAGTTCAGATCCATGTAGAAGTTTGTCACATACCGCATCTGATTTTTAAACTGTTCTTTGATTCCTGCGTATTTTGGAATCACCACGCGCACATCAAAATACTCTTTCGGGAAGTACTTCGGCAGAGAACCTACTACATCCGCCAGACCGCCTGTTTTGATGAACGGTACACACTCTGAAGCCACGAACAAAATATTTTTCATGAAAAGAATCCTCCTGTAATTTCATGCTGATTATCGCATCTTTGTTTTTCTGTAATTCCTTCCTTTTTGTCACGATCCTATGAAACGCGAAAGGATAATCAACGTCCTGTCTGTATTATACCGTACTTTGTCCAGAAAAAAAAGTCTAAACTTCTGTAATTTCTCCGTTTGTTCGGATTTTTTTGTTACTTTTTACTGATTTTTCAGTTCAAGACGTATTTTATCTGCAATTAATGCAATAAATTCAGAATTTGTCGGTTTACCCTTGCGGTTGTTCACGGTATAGCCGAACAGCTCGTCGATTGTGTCCATTTTGCCGCGGCTCCAGGCCACTTCAATCGCATGGCGGATGGCACGCTCGACACGACTTGACGTTGTCTGGTGGCGTTTCGCGATGGTCGGATAGAGAATCTTGGTAATGGAATTGAGCATTTCCGTGTCCTCTACGGAAAGCAGAATCGCATCGCGCAGGTACTGGTATCCTTTGATATGGGCAGGAACGCCGATCTCGTGGATCATATTTGTCACATCGATTTCCAGACTGTTTTCCGGCGGACAGATCGGCTCTTTTCCGGGGTTTGTAAAATTTCTTGGATGGTATCTTCTTACTGCTGTCATTCCTTTTGTTGCTTTGATCCGGTTCAGAAGAGTTTCGTTGTCGAACGGTTTTAAGACGTAATAGTAAGCGCCGAGCCGGAACGCATCTTCGGTGATCCTCTCCTCTCCTACGGCGGAGACAACGATAAAGGCAGGTCTTTTTTTCAGATTTTTATCCTCATTGACTTTCTCCATTACAGTCAGACCATCCATCTTCGGCATGAAAATGTCAAGCAGTACGACGTCCGGTTCTTTGTCGCGGATGATACTGTAGATATCATTTCCGTTTCCGGTCTGCCCGATCAGTTCAAGCGTGTCATCCTGTTTTATGACGTTCCCAAGCATTTCCTGCATGCGTTCGTTATCATCCGCGATGGCAATGTTGATCTTTTCCATAAAGCTCTCCTTTGCAAAAACTCATAGTCTTTCCGGAATTTCACTGCATCCGTTTTCTTCTGAACTTTTTCCAATCACACAGACATTATAATTTTATTTTTTCGCATTTTCAATATATTTCCCGTAATTTTTTGAAAATTCGATCGACATTTTCCGTAAAAATTCGGAAGTTTGTAACAATTCCAACCAAATTAACGCATATTTTTTCAGTTCCGTGCAAGCATGTTTTCCGCAAAGACACCGTAGCCTTTTTCTGGATGGTTTACGAAAACATGGGTAATGGCGCCGATCAGCCTTCCGTTCTGGAGCACCGGCGAGCCGGAATTTCCCTGTACGATGCCGCCGGTTTTCTGTAGCAGCCGTTGATCGGTAATTTCGAGCACAAAATTTTTGTTCGTATTCTCGCTTCCAAGATCGATTTCTGTAATCTCCGCCTCATACTCTTCTACCGTATTGTCCACGCACATCCGTACGGTGGCCGGGCCCGTCTCGATCTCCTGCCGATAGGCAATTTCCGTCACGGTAAGCGGCAGTGCACTGCTTTTTTCCCTGTCCAGAACGCCGTGGATACCGTAGATGGTATTCTCCGCCACTGATCCGATACGGTTCTTTTCTTCGTAATGGATCACACCCTGCAGTTCACCCGGTACACCCGCTTTTCCCGGGATCACAGACAGAATCTGTGTCAGATACAGTTCTCCGCCGTTCAATTGGAGCATTTTTCCGGTATCGACATCACTGATTCCATGGCCGAGCGCTGCAAAGGTTCCGTCCGGTTCCACGAAAGTCAGTGTTCCGATTCCCTGCATATTGTCGCGGACCCAGGCCCCGAGGCGGCAGGTGCCGTCCTGGCTTTTCTGCGGTGTCACCTGCACTTCGATCGTTTCCCCGTCCCGAAGCAGGGAAAGACACACCGGGGAACCGTTTGATACTTTTACTGCATCAATCAGCTCCTGCTTGCTGCGGATGCTCTGTCCGTTTACTTTTGTGATATAGTCGCCTTCCCGCAGAATATTTTCTGACGGACGGCTGACGGTTCCGTCGGACGAACGGATTTCGGCTGTACGGATCACCATCACACCGTCGGTCTCCATATAGATACCGACCGGCGCGCCGCAGACGGCAACTTTCGGCCGTTCTTCCTGGATCACACGGATCTTTTTCAGCGGGATCCCGGCGGCGGAACATTCTACAACCGTTTCACCCGTTTCTCCGAATTCGTTTTTTTCTGCTTCCTTCGTATCTTCCGAAATTGTCAGAAGCGGATGTTTCGTGAGCGGCTGAAACGGGCTTTCGCTGTTCTCATCCACATACATCGTATCCGGCAGGGATTCGCGCATGGCATCGTAGCCAAGAAGAACAGCGAGGATCAGAAACAGCGCCGCCAGCGCAAGCAGGACTCTTCGGTATTTTTGTTTTCTCGTCATTTGCATTCCCATCCTTTCCGCCGCAGGGCAGAACTGCGGCATTTCTTTTGTTTTCGCGGCGGTCGTCAAGTTCTCGTGCAGGCACGGACTTTGACTCGCCGCCCGCGAAAAAGAGGGAAACCACGCTTTGTTTCGTGATTTCCCTCTTAGTATGCGGACTTCTCTTTATTTGAGTCTTGCAGATTTTTGTACCTGTGCCAATTCCTTCATCTCGCTGGCATTTGCCAGAACAGAATCCGTAATTTTCGCGCCGCCAAGCATTCTTGCCAGTTCTCTGACAGAATCTTCCTCGGATAATGGATGGATCGATGTGACGGTCTCGTTTTCTTCGACGTTTTTTTCGATTTCAAAATGAGAATCTGCCATCGCTGCGATCTGCGGCAGATGGGTGATGCAGATGACCTGATGGCGCTGCCCGATCTGTGCCATTTTTTCGGAAACTTTCTGCGCCGTCCTTCCGCTGATTCCGGTGTCGATTTCATCGAAAATCAGGGTTTCTGTCTCGTCGCGGTCGGCAAGAATCGTCTTGATTGCAAGCATGATTCGCGACAGTTCACCGCCGGAAACAACTTTCGCCAGCGGACGGATCGCTTCGCCCGGGTTTGTGGAGATTAAGAACTCCACAGCATCGGTTCCGTTTTCGGTGTAGCTTTTTGTCTTTTCAAATGAAATTTCAAATGCGACATGCAGGAAATTCAGGTCGCGCAGACCTTCGATAATCTGTGTTTCGAGCCGTTTTGCATAGTTTCTGCGGATTTTGGACAGATTATGTGCGGCCGCATCCAGTTTCTGCTCCGTTTTCTGTAACTGCTCCTGCAGTGCGGCGCGGCAGCTCTCAAAATTTTCCAGTTTTTCCAGTTTTTTCTGCTGTTCTTCGCGGTATGCGGCGATCTCTTCCATCGTCTTTCCATACTTTGCTTTCAGGCGGTTGATCTCGTCGAGCCGCTTTTCCGTCTCGTAATACTCTTCTTCGGAAAAGGTCAGTTCGGAAAGATATGCGGAAATTTCGCGGTTGAAATCATTCAGCAGTCCGTCAATATCGGAAAGGGTCTGCGACGGACCGGAAAGTGCATCGTCGTACACCGCGGCCTGCTGCAGCTCCCGGATTGCGCGGCCGACCTGCTCCCCGGCGCTGTTCTCTGCACCGTAGCCGGTGATCGCATATACCGTCTGCAGAGATTCCGCGATCTTTTTCGCATGGCCCATTTTCCGGTACGCAGTTTCCAACGCTTCGTCCTCGCCCTCTTTTAGCTCTGCCTGATCAATCTCGTTGATTTCAAACGTAAGAAATGCTGCCTCCCGCTTTCTTGCCTCCTCGTCGAGTTCGTACGCCGAGAGCTCCTTTCGGACATTCTTCCACTCCTGGTACAGCGCCCGGACCTCTCCTTTTGCCGTGGCCGCCTCGGTTCCCGCAAACGCGTCAAGAATCGCGATCTGCCGGTCCGGATAGAGCAGCGACTGGTGCTCATGCTGGCCGTGGATGTCGAGCAGCAGGGACGCAAGAGCTTTTACCTGCGAGATATTGCATGCCTCGCCATTGATGCGGCAGACGCTGCGGGATCCGGTGATCTTTCTGGAAATAATCACCTGACCCTCCTCCGCCTCGAGATCCATCTCTTTTAACAGCTCCAGCACATGCGGATTTTCGGTTTCAAAGACCAGTTCCACCAGCGCGCTTGTCTCTCCCGTCCGGATCATCTCGCGGGATATCTTCTTTCCAAGCGCCGCGTTGATCGAACCGATCAGGATGGATTTTCCGGCTCCGGTTTCTCCGGTCAGTATATTCAGGCCCGGACCGAACTCCACTTCCGCTTCGTCGATCAGGGCCAGATTTTTTACGTGTAAGTTTGTGAGCATTCTTTTCCTCCGGTGTCACACCTGCTGTCATCTTTTTGTCTCTTTTTGCAGAGACGTGCGTTCTTTAGAACTCTTCGCCCGTCTCCTCCATGCCGTCCACCATTTTTTTCAGTCGTTCTGCTGCCACAAGCGCCGCATCATCGTCTCTTGCCACGCAGAGAATCGTATCGTCTCCGCCGATGCAGCCGACAATTTCATTCCAGTTCATCTCATCGAAAGCCGCTGCCGCCGCCATCGCCATTCCAGACACGGTTTTGATGACCAGAATATTCTTGGCAAGATCAACGGAAATATACGCGTCTTTTAACACGCGCGCATAGCGGCTCCCAACCTCGGACGGTGCGTTCTGCAGAACCGCATAGCGGCTTCCGCCGTTCTCTTTTGGTACTTTTGTGAGCTTCAGCTGGCGGATATCCCTCGAAATCGTCGCCTGCGTTACGGCAAAGCCGCTCTCCTCCAGCTTCTTTGCCAGCTCCTCCTGTGTTTCAATGTCATATTGGTTAATTAATTTGATAATCTGTGCATGTCTCGCGATTTTCATTTCAAGCATCCTTCCCCAGTAACTATATCTTAAATGTTTGCCATTTTCTTTCTTAATGTCTCCAGAAAACTGATGTTGCTGATCTTCACAATCAGAGTATCCCGTCTGGCCTTTTTGATCACGATCCGGTCGCCGGTTTTCATCGGAACGCGGGTGTCGCCGTCAAAATATGCCATGCCCTGTTCAATGCCGCCGTCTCTCGAAGGCCCGAGCTCCACCTCGATCACATCCTCTGCCGGAAAGACAATGCTTCTCGTATTCAGGGTGTGCGGGGCAAGCGGTGTCATCAGCATCAGGCTGGCTGACGGTGAGATGATCGGGCCGCCCGCGGAGAGGCTGTAGCCGGTCGAACCGGTCGGCGTTGCGATGATAATGCCGTCGGCGCTGTAGGAATTTAAAAACTCCCCGTTGACGTAATTGTCGAACCGGACGACACGCAGGTTTCCCTCACGGGTGATCGTAATGTCGTTGAGTGCCGCGTCCTCCGCAATCAGCTTTCCGTCCCGGTAAATCGATCCGCAGAGCATCATGCGGTGCTCAATCGTATACTCATCTGCCATCAGATGATCCAGCGCCGGATAAAGCGTGTCACGGTCGATTTCCGCAAGATAGCCGAGCGTTCCCAGATTGATGCCGAGCAGTGGAATCTGTAAATCCACCACGTCGCCTGCTGCCTGCAGAAGCGTGCCGTCACCACCGAGCACCAGAATGCCGTCGATATCTGACGGAACCTTCGCCGGATCCGTATAATGGTATTTTTCCCCTTTTTCGCTGTTATCGCAGAGAAGACACGTTTTTCCGCGCTCCTCCAGATATTGCCTGATCTGGTCTGTCACGGTAAGGTCCGGGTCTTTTGCTCTGTTTGTGATCAGGTAAAATCGCTCCATATCATGCTCCTTAACCCTTTTATTTATCCAGTGTATCGTGTGCGCTCTTTACAACGGCGTCTACATCGACATTGGTCTCTTCCTCTGTCACGCCGTCCGGCAGCCGGACAAGATGAACGAGATACTCGATATTTCCCTCCGGTCCTTTGATCGGAGAAAATTCCAGATGGCGCACGCCGAAGGAAATGCTTTTCGCATAGGAAATGACCATCTCAATGACTTCTTTGTGTACAGCCGGATCACGGACAACACCCTTTTTGCCGACTTTTTCGCGTCCTGCCTCAAACTGCGGCTTGATCAGAGCTGCAATTTCGCCGTTCTCTTCCATCAGATTCCGGACCGGAAGCAGCACCTTGGTCAGGGAGATAAACGATACGTCGATCGATACGAAGGACGGTCTCTCCTCGATATCCTCCGTCACGACGTAACGGATGTTCGTGCGCTCCATACAGACAACGCGCGGATCGTTCCGCAGCTTCCAGTCGAGCTGGCCGTGACCGACATCCACGGAATATACCTTGACGGCGCCGTTCTGCAGCATACAGTCGGTAAAGCCGCCGGTGGATGCTCCGACATCCATGCAGACCTTTCCATCCAGGGTAAGGTCAAAGTTTTTCATTGCTTTCTCTAACTTTAAGCCGCCGCGGCTCACATACGGCAGTGGTTTTCCTTTTAAGACAATCTCCACTTCTTCCGGGAACATGGAACCGGCTTTGTCCTCCCGCTCATTGTCCACCAGAACTTCTCCTGCCATAATCATGGCTTTCGCTTTTTCCCGCGATGTGGCAAGGCCCCGTTCTACCAGTAATACATCTAATCGTTTTTTCATCTTTCTTCCTGCCCCTGTTTTCTGTAGTATTCCTCAATTCTGCCGCAGATATCTTCCGGCGTAAAGCCGACCTGTTTCATCTGGTATGATACACTTCCGTGCGGAATAAAGCGGTCCGGCAGTGCAATGATCTCCACGCCGAACGGAAGGTCTTCTTCCTCGGCAAAAGCAAGGACGCGCTCTCCAAAGCCGCCGTCTTTTACATTTTCCTCGAGTGTTACGACAAGCTCATACGTATCGGCAAAGCTTCGAAGAAGTTCTTCATCGATTGGTTTGACGAACCGCGCATTCACAAGCGCCGCATCCATATCCATCCGCTCTTTTAACTGTTTCTGCACTTCTTCTGCCATTTTTACCATACTGCCGACGGCAAGAAGTGCAACACGGCTTCCCTCATGGATCACTTCTGATTTTCCGAGGCAGATGGGCGCACGGAACTCTTTTAATCCCGTATACGCTTCCCCTCTCGGGTAGCGCACCGCGATCGGGCCGTCGTAATCGACCGCAAATTTGATCATATCCGAAAGCTCCCAGAGGTTCTTCGGTGCAAGAATTGTCATATTCGGCATCGAACCCAGATAGGAAAGGTCGAAAATGCCGTGGTGTGTCTCCCCGTCGTAGCCCACAAGACCGGCGCGGTCAATCGCAAAGACGACATGGAGATTCTGCATACAGACGTCATGCATGATCTGATCGTACGCCCGCTGCAGGAATGAAGAATAAATCGCAACGACAGGCGTAATGCCGCCGAGTGACAGTGCCGCTGCAAATGTCACCGCGTGCTCTTCTGCGATTCCCACATCGAAACAGCGGTCCGGGAACATGTTGGAGAAGCGTTTCAGTCCGACACCGGTCATCATCGCCGCCGTGACTGCCGCAACATCCTTTCTTCGATCTCCCATTTTCCGCATGACCGTGGAAAAGACATCCGTGTACGTCGGATTGGATTTTCCAACCGGCAATCCTGTTTTCACATCGAACGGACCCGCACCGTGGAATCTTGCCGGGTGGCGCATCGCCGGCTCATAGCCGCGGCCCTTCTGTGTCAGGACATGCACCAGAATCGGTCCTTCAAACCGTTTTGCTTCCTGGAAGATCTTGATCAGCTGCGGAATGTTGTGGCCGTCCACAGGACCTAAATACGTAAGTCCCATATCCTCAAACAGCATGCCCGGAATGATGATCTGTTTGATGCTGCTTTTCGTCTTCCGCATCGCATCCACCATGCCAGGTCCGATGCCCGGAATGCGGTTCAATGCCTTTGTGACATCCATCTTGAAATCCGTGTACGCCGATGCCGTCCGAAGGCCGGACAGGTACGATGACATACCGCCGACATTCTCGGTGATCGACATTTCGTTGTCATTTAAAACGATAATAAAATTCGATTTCAGGCTGGCCGCATTGTTCAGCGCCTCGTACGCCATGCCGCCGGTCAGCGCACCATCTCCGATGATCGAAACAACGGAATAATTTTCTTTTTTCAGTTCCCGTGCACGCACATAGCCGACGCCTGCGGAAATCGAGGTCGAGCTGTGGCCGGTGTCGAATACATCGCAGTCACTCTCGCTCCGCTTCGGGAATCCGCTGATGCCGCCTTCCCGGCGCAGCGTTTCAAACCCGTCTTTCCGCCCGGTCAGAATCTTGTGCGTGTAGGACTGGTGTCCCACATCCCAGATCAGCTTGTCTTTTGGAAGATCGAAGACGCGGTGCATCGCAATCGTCAGTTCCACGACACCAAGATTGGACGCCAGATGGCCGCCGGTTTTACTCAAAGACTCGATAATAAATTCCCGGATTTCCTCTGCAAGCGCCGGAAGCTGGTCCGCCGGAATCTTCTTAATATCGTTTGGTTTCTGTATTTTTTCTAACATGAAATCATCCCTTACTTTTTTCTGGAAGTCAGAGATTCAAACAGCTCTTCCAGAAATATTTTATCTCCCGGACAGGACAGATTTTTCAGTTCGTCCACGGCCTCTTTCGTGAGCCGTTTTACCTCCTGCTCCGCCCCGTCTGTGCCAAACATCGTCACATACGTTGTTTTTTCATTCTTTTCATCGCTGAAAACCGGCTTTCCAAGCTCCTCCATCGTGGATGTGACATCCAGGATGTCGTCCCGGATCTGGAACGCGATTCCGACTTTGGAGGCAATCCGGCAGAGCGCGTCAAGATCATCGTCGTTTGCTCCTGCAAGTGCCGCACCTGCCATCATGGCAGCCTCTAAAAGCGCCGAAGTCTTGTTCTCGTAAATGTAGTCCAGCATCTCACGGTCGATGGCGAAATGGCCGGCTTTTTCATTCATCACGTCAACACTCTGACCGCCCAACATGCCGGAAATTCCGGTTTTCTGACAGAGAATGCCAAAAGCACGCACTACGCGGTCGGTGTGCTCCTCCAGTGGAAAGGCTTTCCAGGCTGTCTCGTATGCATAGTTTAAAAGGGCATCTCCTGCCAGCACGCCGACGGCCTCCCCGAAGACGACATGGGTCGTTTTTCTGCCGCGGCGGTAATCGTCGTTGTCGATCGCAGGGAGATCATCGTGGATCAGGGAATGGGTGTGAATCATCTCCATGGCTGCCATAAATGGTTTTACTGCCTCCCCGGTTCCGCCGAACAGACGGAAACTCTCCTGCAAAAGCAGCGGACGAAGCCTCTTTCCGCCCGCTGTCATACTGTAATTCATGGCTTTTGCCAGTTCCTTTGCAAAGCCTTCCTCTTTCGGCAGGTAAGCGGCAATGATACTTTCCGTTTCCCGCGTTTTTTCTTCGAGTACCGCTTTAAAATTCTCTGAATGTTCCATCCTCATTCATCTGGAGCATTTTTTTCTCGACGCGGTCAATTTTCTGACTGCATTCATTCAAAAGCTCCATTCCCTCCTTGTATAAACGAAAGGAGTCTTCCAGGCTGACATCGCTGCTCTCCAGCGTTTCGAGCATCTGATCCAGTTTTCCAAATGCTGCTTCCAGTGTCTCACCGGAAGGGGTTCCTTCTTCTTTTCTCTCTTCTGCTTCCATATTTCCCATGTTTTCTCGATTCTCTGCTTTTTCACGATTGTTCCATCCAGGATACGGCCGATGTCTTCTCTGCGCGCGCTGTGATCTTTCCGTCTGATACACAGATTTCGAGCAGATCACCTTCTTTGACATCCTGCACCGAAGTGATGGCTTTTCCTTCTTTTTCCACGTAGGAATAGCCCTGGTTCAGCTTGTCCAGCGGGGACAGACCCTTCATCGCCTGAATGTAAAGGGCAAGGCGGTGGCGCGCTTCTTTGAGCTTTTCTTCCATCGCATCTGTATACCGACGCTCCAGCTCGGCGTGGCGTGCTCTCTGGTCACGGATCTTATTTTCCGGTCCGAGATACTTCCACTTTGTCTCGTACTGCAGAAGGCGGCTTCTCGCTCTCTGCGTCTGGTTTGCCATCGCATGGTTCATGCGGCTTTTATAATTTTCCAGTGTGTTGAGTACCGCGCGGACATCAGCGACCGCCAGCTCCGCCGCTGCGGACGGGGTCGGGGCGCGCAGATCTGCCACGAAATCGATGATCGTTGTGTCGGTCTCATGGCCGACGGCGGAGATCACCGGCGTATGGCAGGAAAAAACGGCACGCGCTACTTTTTCCTCATTGAACGCCCAAAGATCCTCGATCGAACCGCCTCCGCGGCCCACGATCAGCACATCCAGATTCAGTACGTCCAGACGGCGTATGCCCTCCACGATGCTGTCCGCCGCTCCCTCTCCCTGCACCAGGGCCGGGTAGAGGATGATCTGGACAAAGGGATTCCGGCGGAGTGCAATGTTTTTGATATCCTGCACAGCAGCTCCCGTCGGTGCTGTGACAACGCCGATTTTCTTTACATACGCAGGAATCGGCTGCTTGTACTCCGGGGCAAACATGCCCATCTCTTCCAGTTCTGCTTTTAGGGCCAGATACTTTTCGTATAAAAGGCCGGCGCCCTCTTTTGTGATCTCTTTTGCATAGATCTGATACTTTCCGTCCCGCTCATAGACGCTGATGCTGCCGCCGACAATCACGTTATCGCCGTCCCGCATCGGGAAGGCAAGGCCGCGCCGCGAACCGGCGAACATGACACAGGAAATGGTTCCTTCCGCATCTTTTAAGGAAAAATAGATATGGCCGGACGGATGGTATTTACAGTTGCTTACTTCTCCGCTGACGTAAATCCGGCGGAGCATATAGTCCTGGTCAAAGATGTTTTTGATGTATGAATTGACCTGGCCTACGGTGTAAACATTCTGATTTTTATTTCTCATCTTCTTCTCTTGCCAGTTTTCCAAGAATACCGTTGATAAAGGACGGAGACTGGTCTCTGCCGAAGCGTTTTGCCAGCTCAACGGCCTCGTTGATGGCTACACCGACCGGAACGTCCTCGTCGAATTTCATCTCGTAAACGGCAAGACGCAGGATCGCCAGGTCTACTTTTCCCATACGGGTCGTTTTCCAGCCCTCGGAAGTACGGTTCAGCATCTCGTCGATTTCCGGGATGTGCTCGGTCACATGATGGTATTTCTCTTCCATATAGGTCTGATCTTTTTCGCTTACGGTTACTTCTTCATCCTCGTCGTTGTCGTCAGAGTACGTAAAGTAAAGAGACATCTGCTGCGGCATCTCCTCTTTCTCCTGGAACTCTGCGGTATAGAGAAGTTTAAAAATATTTTCGCGAAGTTTGCTTCTGTTCATTGTCTGTTTTAATTCCTTCCTGTATAGTTAATTAACTATTTTTCTTCCATTTCATCTGGCTCTGAATAGTTAACAAGAACCGCGGGGTTGTAAGGGGTCGCCTTATTCCCTCGCGGTTCGTTGTTTTTTATTTCGTCTGTTCCATATTCACGCCTGCAATGGCTACATTGACATCGGAAACTTCCAGGCCTGTCATATTCTCGATCGCTGTTTTTACTTTTTCCTGTACGTTTTTGCAGGTTGCCGGAATCTCGTATCCATATTTGAGATTGAGGGCAAGATCCACGCAGACAACGCCGTCGAGTACATCAACTTTGACACCCTTGGAAAGATTTTTCATGCCAAGCTTGCTGACTAATTCGTTGGTAATATTTCCGGCCATGGAGGCTACCCCGTCCACTTCCGTTGCCGCAAGTCCTGCGATAATAGCTACCACCTCGTCTGCAATCTGCACGGTTCCGATTCCTTCGTCATCATATATCGTATAAGTGTTTCTTTTCTGAATTTTTGCCTCTGCCATCTTAAAGAACCTCCTCCTTGGCTGACTTTCCTTTATTATACCAAAAGTTTTCCGAAAATAAAAGTTTTTTTTATTCTTCTTCCTGTGCCGCGCACCACTCGCGTGCTGCCGGCGTGTTGGCAAGGCCGCCCTGGCCGGTTTCGCGCAGACTCGGATGCATCTGGTCGCCGACTTCCCGCATCGCATCGATCACCTGATCCGGCGGAATGCGGCTTATGATTCCCGCAAGTGCCATGTCCGCCGCAGAAAGTGCATTCACGGAACCGATCACATTCCGTTTGACGCACGGGACCTCGACAAGACCGCCGACCGGGTCACACACGAGACCGAGCAGGTTCTTTAATGCCATCGCTGCCGCATGCGTGATCTGGGACGGAGTGCCGCCGCCAAGTGCGGTCAGTGCGCCTGCCGCCATCGCGCTTGCTGTTCCGATTTCGGCCTGGCAGCCGCCGGAAGCGCCCGCAATGTAGGCCCGCGCCGCAACGACCTGGCCGATACCGGCTGCCGTGTAGAGCGCACGCACGATCTGCTCATCCGCTGTCCCCTTCTCTTTCTGGTAATTCACGAGCACAGCCGGAAGCACACCGCACGCTCCTGCGGTCGGTGCTGCAACGATCCGCTTCATGCAGGCGTTTGACTCACCCATCGCAAGTGCAGATGCCATAACTTTTCCGACAAACGGTCCGCAGAGCGTGTTCCCGCTCTCGACATACGCGCGCATCGTCTTTCCGGCGCCGCCCACAAGACCGCTTCTCGACTGCAGCGAACCGTCGTAATTCCGTTCAGCGCCTTTCATGGCTTCCCACATGCCGCGCATCGTCTCAATGGACTCTTCGCGGCTTACATTTCTCTCATTCATATCATCCAGAAGGATGACTTCATCAAACGGCAGGTCTTTTTCCTGGCACTCTCGGACAATTTCTTCCAGTGAATTATAAGACATCGTCCTCTTCTCCTTCCGTTACGTTGATGTATGTTACCTTTACAATGCCCTCAAGATGCTCCAGCCATTCCAGCGACTCTTTGGGAAGCGGCTGATCCATCTCCACGACCATGACGGCCGATCCGCCTCTCTTGTCGCGGTAGAGGGACATATTCGCAATGTTGACTGACTTATGTGCCAGCATCGACGTAACCTCGGCTACGTGGCCCGGCTGGTCCAGATTGTGGACGATCAGGGTCGGAATCTCGCAGCTGCAGTTGACATCCAGCCCGTCGAGGCGGTTGATCATGATACGGCCGCCGCCAAGGGAGCACGCCTGCACCTCGAGCGTCCGGCCGCTCTTTCCCTTTACTTCCAGAACGACGCTGTTCGGATGGGCACTCGTCAGATTGGCGATGCCGAATGAATAGGAAAGACCCATCTTCCGGGCAATTTCAAAGCTGTCCGGAATCCGCTCGTCATCCGGCCGCATGCCGAGAAGACCCGCGACGAGACCGCGGTCCGTTCCATGGCCCTTTCCCGTTGCGGCAAAGGAACCGTACATCAGTATTTTTGCTTCCACCGGCTGTTCCCCGAGAAGTTTCTGCGTCATCCATCCAATCCGCACTGCCCCCGCTGTGTGCGAACTCGACGGACCGACCATCACAGGGCCCAGAATATCGAATAAGTTCATTCCTTCTCCTTTTTAAGCGGCATCCCGCTCTTTTGTTCTTAGTTTTTGCTGAATTCGGTCAGCACAAGGTCTTTGTTTCGATCCTGTACCATGCCGACACTCCACGGATTGACAAAGAGAAGCAGCGGATTTCCCTTGAGGTCCATGACCTTCTTCATATCGGATGTACCCTGAATACGGTCCAGGTTGATCTCCTCTTTGTTTGCGATCCAGCGGATGTGCTCATACGGCAGGTTCTCCAGACGGATATCCACGTTGTACTCGTTCTCCAGACGGTATTTTAAAACGTCAAACTGCAGGACGCCGACAACGCCGACGATGATCTCCTCCATGCCGCCTTTGTACTCCTGGAAAATCTGGATCGCACCTTCCTGTGCAATCTGGGAAATTCCCTTGACGAACTGTTTTCTCTTCATCGTATCGAGCTGGCGCACTCTTGCAAAATGCTCCGGCGCGAAGGTCGGAATTCCCTCGTATGCGAATTTTTTGCCCGGCATACAGATCGTATCTCCGATGGAGAAGATACCCGGGTCAAATACACCGATGATATCGCCGGCGTATGCTTCATCAACAATATGACGGTCACTCGCCATCATCTGCTGCGGCTGGGAAAGACGCATTTTCTTTCCTCCCTGCACATGGAAGACTTCCATTCCGGCGTCGAATTTGCCGGAGCAGATGCGCATGAATGCGATACGGTCACGGTGTGCTTTGTTCATGTTTGCCTGGATTTTAAAGACAAACGCAGAGAAATCCTCTTTGACCGGATCGATTACGCCGCAGTCTGCCGTACGCGGAAGCGGCGGCATCGTCATCGTGAGGAAGTGCTGCAGGAAAGTCTCCACACCAAAGTTGGTGAGCGCAGATCCGAAGAATACCGGGGAGAGCTCTCCCTTGCTGACAAGCTCCTGGTCAAACTCTGCACTTGCGCCGTCGAGCAGCTCGATCTCATCCATAAGCTGTTCTTTCTGGTCCTCATCGACCACATCGAGAAGATGCGGATCGTCGATAACAATTTCTTCCTCGATACCTTCCTTCGTTCCCTTCATTGTATCGGAGAAGGTAAGGACTTTCTTTTTGTCACGGTCGTAAACACCGCGGAATTTCTTTCCGGAACCGATCGGCCAGTTGATCGGGCAGGTTGCAATGCCGAGCTCTTTTTCGATCTCGTCGAGCAGCTCGAAGGTATCGTTCGCATCGCGGTCCATCTTGTTGATGAAGGTAAAGATCGGGATGTGGCGCATGACACAGACTTTAAACAGCTTTCTGGTCTGTGCCTCGACACCCTTCGATGCATCAATAACCATGACGGCGGAATCGGCTGCCATCAGGGTACGGTACGTATCCTCCGAGAAGTCCTGGTGTCCCGGGGTATCCAGAATGTTGATGCAGTAGCCGTCGTAATTGAACTGCAGAACGGAAGAGGTAACGGAAATACCACGCTCTTTCTCGATCTCCATCCAGTCGGATACGGCATGGCGCGCAGTCGCTTTTCCTTTTACGGAACCGGCGAGATTGATCGCTCCTCCGTACAGCAGGAATTTCTCAGTCAGTGTGGTTTTACCGGCATCCGGGTGGGAAATGATGGCAAAGGTACGCCGTCTTTCAATTTCTTTTGTATAATCAGGCACAGTTTTATCTCCTTTGGAATATAAAATCTTATTTACTATGTTTTCCATGTTTATGCTTTTTAGACATACTAATTTATTCTATTATATGCCACCATTCCTGTCAATCGTTATCTTGACAGTTCATTCATAATCGAAGCATAAATCTTCTGACTCCGGTTTTCCCAGTTGCTGCAGATCTTTTTGGCCGCCTCCTCGGACGGAACCGTCACGACAATCTCAAAAATAGTCGTCTTCCGCTCTCTTGCCTGACAGCGGACCTCGTAGTCATCTCCCGCGGTCTTGTAGTAATCGGCCACAACGGACGCTTTTTTCCGCAGTTCATAGGAGTGTTCCTTCATATAGCGGTCGATTTCCTCCCGGATTTCCGGAGAGATCTCGTTTTCGAAGAAGGAAAGCGTCTTGCTGCCCTCCTCAGTCATGTGGTAGTACGAGGTGTTGCGCACCTTCTCGATCTCGATCAGCTTTGTATCCTGCAGCTCGCTTAACGCCTCCTGGAGATGAAAGTAGTTCGTGTACTCTTTTTCTAGGATAAAATCCGAAATCTGTGTATTTGACAGCGGAAAATTCACATTCTGCAGCATGTAGAGAATAATCAGTTTGTATAACGTAAAGGATGATTCAATCACGGTGTGTTTCCTCCTTTTTCTTCGTCCAGAAGCTGTCCCTGATACGCATGTTCTTCTTTCATGCGATGATGCAGCTCATTTAAGACGGCGCGTTTTGCCTGGCTCCATGTTGGTGCAATCAGAAGATCCCCGGGGCCGTCTCCCGTCACACGGTGGATCACAAGATCGGGACGGAGGCGCCGCAGGCAGTCGATGACAAGGGTAAGATACGCATCCTGCTCCAGCACCTCAAATTTTCCGGCCGCGTAGTCCGCCGCAAGATCCGTGTTTTTCAGCACATGAAGCAGCTGAAGCTTGATGCCGGAAATGGAAAGTCCATTCAGGTAATCCATTGTTGCAAAGACTTCTTCCTGTCCCTCCCCCGGCAGACCGAGGATCGTGTGGACAATCACGGGAATCCCCCGCCTGTGCAGCTCGTTTACTGCCTGTTCAAAACAGGAAAGCGGATAGCCCCTTCGGATATACTGTGCCGTTTTTTCATGCATCGTCTGCAGTCCCAGCTCCACCCAGACCGGTTTGATCCGGTTCAGCTCTTCTAACAGAGAAAGAACCTCTTCCCCTAAGCAGTCCGGTCTCGTTCCGATCGAAAGGACCACGACCTCCTCGTCCGAAATTGCCTCCCGGAAAATTTTTTCCAGATATTCCACCGGCGCGTACGTGTTCGTATACGCCTGGAAATAGGCGATGAACTTATGCACCGGCCGCTTTTGCTGCAGGAGGGATTTCTGCTCCCGGATCTGTTCCGGGATGGATTTGTTTCTGTCCCCGGCAAAATCACCGGAGCCGCCCGCACTGCAGAAAATGCAGCCCCGGTCACCGCAGGTGCCGTCCCGGTTCGGACACGTCATCCCGCCGTCGAGCGAGAGCTTGTACACTTTTTCCCCGAACGTCTTTTTCAGATAGGCGTCCAGCGAATAATACGGCTTTCCAAGCCAGTCTGTCATGATTTCTTCCCCTTTTATTCGATGTCTTTTCCAATTTTTTTGAAGTTTTCCCGGATCTTCTGCTCATAGCCGTTCGTTCCAAGATGAAGGAAACGGCTTCCTAAGATCTCGTCCGGCAGATACTGCTGCTCGACGTAGTGATTCGGGTAATCATGTGCATACTGATAGCCTTGACCGTGGCCGAGTTTGGCAGAACCTTTGTAATGGGCGTCCTGCAGATGCGGCGGAACCGACGTCCGCACACTTCCGACCGTCTTCATCGCCGCAAAGACTGCCTCGCACGAAGAATTACTCTTTGGTGCACAGGCAACATACGTGGCTGCCTCCGCCAGAATAATCTGCGCCTCCGGCATGCCGACGCGTTCCACGGCAAGGGACGCGGAAACTGCTACATTTAAGGCATTCGGATCGGCAAGGCCGACATCCTCCGCCGCGCAGATCATGATGCGGCGGGCGATAAACTTGATATCCTCCCCGGCATACAGCATTTTGGCCAGATAAAAGACCGCCGCATCCGGGTCAGAACCACGCATGCTCTTGATAAATGCAGAGATCGTATCGTAATGCTGATCGCCCGTCTTGTCGTACCGCACGACGCGCTTCTGGATGCACTCCGATGCCGTTTCGAGATCGATATGGATTTTTCCGTCCGCCTGACGTTCCGTCGAGAGGACGCCCAGCTCGATTGCATTTAAGGCCGCTCTCGCGTCACCGCCTGCGATGTCGGCGAGGAACTCTTTTGCATCCGCATCGAGCACAACGTTGTACGTCCCGAGCCCCTTTACCGGGTCCGTCACCGCGCGCTCCAGCAGTTTTTCGATGTCCTCTTTTTCGAGCGGCTTTAATTCAAAGATAATGGAACGCGAAATCAGCGCCCCGTTGACCTCGAAATACGGGTTTTCCGTCGTCGCGCCAATCAGAACGAGTGTGCCGTCCTCCACAAACGGAAGCAGATAATCCTGTTGTCCCTTGTTGAAGCGGTGGATCTCGTCGACAAAAAGAATCGTCTTTTTGCCGTACATGCCGATCCGCTGCTGCGCTTCTTTTACGACTTCTTCCATATCCTTTTTGCCGGCTGTCGTGGCATTCAGCTGGGTAAACTCTGCGCTTGTCGTGTTGGCGATGACGCGGGCAAGCGTCGTTTTTCCCGTTCCCGGAGGGCCGTAGAAAATGACGGAGCCGAGTTTATCCGCCTTGATCGCACGGTACAACAGCTTTCCAGGGCCGATGATGTGCTCCTGTCCAACCACCTCGTCCAGCGTTGTCGGGCGCATGCGCGATGCGAGGGGGGACTCTTTTTCCATTGTGGTTTCTTTCATATAATCAAACAAATCCATGTATTTTTCACCCCATTTTTCTTCCTGCCTTTTATCTTATCACATTTTGGCGGGTATCCTCAACCCCTTAATCTCGGATTCTCCGCAACTATGTTCGATGGAATCCGCGGAAGCTATTCTTCAATCAGCTCACGCACCGTCACAAACGTGTATCCCTCTTCTTTTAATTCTTTTAAGATCCGCCGCAGCGCTTCCACCGTCGCGCGGTAGCCGTCATGCATGAGAATAATGCTGCCATCCTTCACATTCGGAAGCACCGCGCTGCAGATCGACGCGGTGTTCTGGCTCTCCCAGTCGCGGGAATCCACATCCCAGAGTACCGGGATCATCGTCACTGCAAGGTCCAGCCCCTCTCTCCATTCCCCGAACGGCGGACGGATATAGACGGGATATTCCCCTGTGATCTCGTAGATTGCATTGCTTGTTTTCACGACCTCCTCCCTCGCTTCCTCTTCTGATACTTTCGTAAGCTGAACATGATGAAACGTATGATTTCCGATCAGATGGCCTTCCGCATGCATCCGGCGGACGATTTCTTCGTTTCCGGCAAGACACTGCCCCTGCAGAAAAAACGTTGCCGGAATTTCATTTTCTTTTAAAATTTCAAGCACCTCCGGCGTATAGCACGCATTCGGCCCGTCATCAAATGTCAGCGCCGCACGGCGGGGCACACTTTTTTCTACTTCCGCCGCTGTCTCTTTCGCGCCTTCTCTTTCACACCGTGCCAGCTCTGCAAACAGAATAGCCGCCATTATCACAGCCAGAAGCGGCAGAGGAACGTGCCGCACTTTTCGGAATCTCCGCATGGTCTGCCCTTCGCACTTTCTTCTGCATTCTCTGTATTATATGAAAAACAGGAGAAAAGATGCCGCACCCGGCGGTTCTTTTCTCCTGTTTTTGTTCTTTATGTATCCTGTACCTGAAGAATATACGTACCGGACGCAGTATCCTGGTAAACGATATCTCCGATGGACTGCAGCAGCGATTCGTTCAGCGCATCGCCATATTTCTCCTTTTCTTTGCTTCCCACAAAAATGTAGGTCACATGATACTGCTCCAGCAGGCGCAGCACTTCATTCGTATCGGTCGAGGTGTACATCTGTTTCACATCCTCGGCGCGGACATTTAAGTCTGCGGGATCCCCTCTCCAGAGCCATTCATGGACATACCATCCAAGCACGGTCGGAAGACCGGTCATTGCGGAAACGCGCTCGTAATCGCTGTAGCTGTCGCCGTTCGCCTCAAGCACAACCGGCTGTCCTTCTATTGTTTCATCCAGCCAGCGGATGGCACCTGCGTCCTCGGAAAAGACATTTTCCAGATACGCTGTCGCATCGAGTCCGCGGTACTCGGACAGATCGAAAATATTTCCGAACCAGGAGTACACGCTCGTTCCAAAATAGCCGAAGGTCCATAAAAGCAGTACCAGCCCGATTCCGCCGAACACCTGCAGAATCCGCTCTTTTTTCCAGAGCAGGAACCGCGTGATGATGTAGCTCATGCAGATCCCAAACAGGATAAATGCCTGATACGTCAGCTTGAACATCGTGTTGGAGCGCGCATACGATTCTTCGTAGATATCGCGCACATAGACGAGCTCCGGAATGATGATAAGGCCGATGGCACAGAGGCCTAAAATACCGATCACCATATCGCTCACCGCAATCTCTCTCCAGAAATTACAGAAGGCAGAAACTTTTTTTGGCTTTTCCGCCGTTTCTTTTTCGCCCGGCTCCGGTTTTTTCTCTCCCAGAATCAAGGCAACGGCCTGCTCTTCCACCTCTTCCTGCGTCTTTCCATCGGCAAGTACAATCTGTCCCTGCCGCTCCATGCCCGGAAGATGACAGTTTTTCCGCCATGCTAGCAGAACGGCTGCGATAAACAGCACAACGAGCACCGTCGGAAGGCCCCAGAGAATCGTCAGCTGATACAGCATCGAATGGTGCCTGGCAATGCCGACACCGGAAACCATCGTCTCAAACTTCATTGTAAACGGAAGGGCGACAATCGTTCCAATTGCAAAAACTTCTGCAGCCTGCAGGAGAACCGTTCCGATCGTCTCTTTCGCCCGCGCATGATACCGGTACAGCGCACCGTACAGAGAGAAGCCTGCAATCACGACGAAATAGATAACAAAATCCCAGTAGTTGGACCAGTGGAACACACCGATCAGAAAGCCCGCCGCGATGATCTGCGGCTGAAGCAGAACGTCTTTTAACGACCATTTCCACTCTTTTTCCGGATCACGGCAGGTATTTTTCACGTAGGAATATAAAAGGCCCAGCACCAGCAGGACGAACATGACATTCACCACATGGGCATGCAGGTCGCCGAGCACAAAGGAATACGATGGAAACTCATGAATCGTGCGGTCATTTTCCACAAGCGGGTCATACCCGATATAGCGGGTCGAACTCGGGAACCAGTAAGCCGATTCGTTCAGTCCCAGCCACTGGCGGATGCAGCCGTAAATCACATAGTGCATATTTCCGGCAAGGGAAACGGCGCCTCCCGAAAGAAGACCGCCAAGCACCGGTGCAATCTGGCTTTTATTGCCGCCCTCTTTCCGGATGCGGTGGCACGCACGCGACTCTGCCAGATGGTAGGTGATCGAAAACGGCAGAACAAACGCGAGCGATGCCACCATCGTACGCATCAGATGGTACGTCTGCTTTACATCCGTGAAGGTAATCTTCGTCAGAAATACGGCATAGAACTGGCCGCCGTAATAGTAGTTAATACCGCTTCCGCTGTACCAGAGATCCTCTGCCGGAACGGCGGTGCTGCGCATCATGGCCTTCATAAAACCATAATCCATGAATTTTTCGGTTCCGTGTGCCTCCGGGTGAAAGCCCGCAAGATAGGTCCAGAGAAGGAAAAAGGCGAAAAACAACACTTCTTCCATCATCAGGAAGTCGATTTCCGGCGCATGGACGCGTACCTTAAAACATCCGAAAATCCAAGAAGCCAGGATCAGTACACCGACTGTGATCAGGCAGACCGGTGCGGTAAACGGAACCAGTCCGAAGCTTCCAAGAGCAAATACAGCAAAACCGGAAACAACGATGCCAAGCACTTTAGAAAACATCCATCCCCGGTCATGAAACCGCGGAAACAGCGCTGCGGCAGCCGGATAAAATCCAATACCGAGCACCAGGGTCATAAGCCACCACTTCAGGAACGAAACGTTGTCCGTTCCAAGAAGCGGCGTTGTGGCCAGCACAAGCAACACCAGCAGAATGCCGGAAACTGTCGTCTTTTTGCTCATCTTTAATTATCTTCCTCTGTCATTGTATAGACATGACGTTTTCTTGCCATCTCATCGCTTGCAAGATACTCGTCGTAGGTGGTCATCTTATCGATCAGCGCGCCGTTCGGAAGGATCTCCATGATACGGTTTGCTGTAGTCTGTACAAACTGATGGTCGTGGCAGGTGAACAGCAGCACGCCCGGGAATTTGATCAGACCGTTGTTCAGTGCAGTGATGGACTCCATATCCAGATGGTTGGTCGGCTCGTCAAGAACGAGAACGTTTGCACCGGAAATCATCATCTTGGAGAGCAGGCAGCGCACTTTCTCTCCTCCGGAAAGGACTCTGACACGTTTCACGCCGTCCTCACCGGCAAAAAGCATTCTTCCGAGGAATCCGCGGACATACGTTACGTCCTTGATCTCGGAATACTGGGTCAGCCAGTCTGCGATCGTCAGGTCGCAGTCGAATTCTGCGGTGTTGTCCTTCGGGAAGTAAGCCTGTGTAGTGGTTACGCCCCATTTGTAGTAACCGGAATCCGGCTCTTCTTCTCCGGTCAGAATCTTGAACAGCATGGTGATCGCCTGCTCGTTGCTTCCGACGAAAGCAACTTTATCTTCTCTTCCGAGGGTGAAGCTTAAGTTATCCAGGATTTTCACGCCGTCTACGGTTTTGGTCAGTCCCTCTACCTGCAGAACGTCGTTTCCGATCTCACGGTTCGGACGGAAATCGATGTAAGGATATTTCCGGCTGGACGGTTTGATATCGTCGAGCTGGATTTTCTCCAGGGCTTTCTTACGGGAAGTAGCCTGTTTACTCTTCGATGCGTTGGCGCTGAATCTAGAGATGAAGTCCTGTAACTCTTTGATCTTCTCCTCTTTCTTCTTGTTCGCCTCTTTCATCTGTTTTACCAGCAGCTGGCTGGACTCAAACCAGAAGTCGTAGTTTCCGGCATAGAGCTGGATTTTTCCGTAATCTATATCTGCGATCTGGGTGCAGACTTTATTCAGGAAGTAACGGTCGTGGGATACGACGATAACGGTATTCTCGAAGTTGATCAGGAACTCCTCAAGCCACTCGATCGCATCGAGGTCCAGGTGGTTGGTCGGCTCGTCGAGAAGAAGGATGTCCGGGTTTCCGAACAGGGCTCTTGCAAGAAGAACTTTGACCTTCTGGCTGCCGGTCAGGTCTGCCATCTGTGCGTAGTGCAGTTCCGGCTCAATGCCAAGGCCGTTTAAGAGCTGCTCTGCATCGGTCTCTGCCTCCCAGCCGTTCATCTCTGCAAACTCACCCTCGAGCTCGCTCGCTTTGATACCGTCCTCATCGGTGAAGTCTTCTTTTGCGTACAGCGCCTCTTTCTCTTTCATGATCTCATAGAGACGGGCATTTCCCATGATAACGGTGTCGAGTACCGGATAGCTGTCGTATTTGAAGTGGTCCTGCTCGAGGAAGGAAAGACGCTGGCCCGGTGTGATGGTTACGTCTCCGTTTGTCGGTTCAAGCTGGCCGGACAAGATTTTCAGAAAGGTTGATTTTCCCGCTCCGTTGGCACCGATCATGCCGTAGCAGTTTCCCTCGGTGAATTTGATATTGACATCTTCAAACAACGCTTTTTTTCCGACACGAAGTGTCACATTATTTGCTGCAATCATACTTTTTAAAACCTCATTTTCTTATTCTTAATTGTAAACGTGAAGTTACCGCCGGGGTTTCCCGGTCATACGGAGTATAGTCTACCATAGGTTTCCGTTTTCTGGCAAGTAGGGAAAGCCCTTATTCTTCGTCTTTTTCACCGGAAATTGTAAAAAAGCTGTCATCCCGGTCTTTTTTGTCGATCAGTTCATTGTACTGCAGGCATTCATACTGCCGTTCGTACTCGAGATCCTCCTCCGGCGCATCGCTGTCGTTCCAGCGGTACCAGGTTCCGTCACTTGCTAAAAAGCCGAGGTGATTGAGCGCCGGCATCTTCTCGCACAGGTCAAGCAGATACTCGTTGTACGGCGTCAGTTCCAGGCCGGTAAGGCTTAACGCATAGCTTGAGAGATAATTTGTGCTGATCCAGACATTGCTCTCGGATTTCATGCTGTAGTTGGTCCAGATGAAGAACGGGGTTCCATAGAACTTCTCCTGATCCTCGACCGAAAGATTCTGATAGGCGTCTCCGGCAATCCATGTTTCAAACGCATCCGGCAGTTTCGGGGAATGATCTCCGAACATAATGATCATCGTCGGCTCGTCCACCTGCTGGAAATACCGGATCAGATAGGAAATTGCCTCATCGGAAAGCTTTAACAGGGAGAAATACTGATCGGCCTCATCACTGTCGTAGCCGTTGCAGTTGATATCCGCCTGGAAATAACGGTTCGTGTAGCCGCTGTGGTTCTGCATCGTCACATCAAAGAGGAAGAACGGGCTGCCCGGCTCCTTGTTCTCGTAGGTTTCCACGATCTTCTCATAGTTCGCCTGATCGCTGATCATGCCGCGGTACCGCTTGGCCGTATCGGAGAACTGATCAATCGAGATGAAATCATCAAAATCAAGGAAACGGTATGCCGTGCTCCGCTTCCAGTTTGTCGCCTTGTTCGGATGCATCGCAATTGCCTGATAACCCTGGTCTTTTAACGTCGTGACAAGGGAATACTGGCTGTGCGTAAAGTAGCTGACGTACGGCACCATGCCCGGGAACCGCTTGCAGGAGTTTCCGGTCAGGAACTCATACTCCGTCTTTGCTGTTCCGCCGCCCTTGGTACACGTCAGCGTGTGCCCTTTGATGACATTTTCGGTCAACGAGTCGAGGAACGGCATGTAGCTCTCGCTCGTCTGCGGATCGCCGACGGAACGGTAGTCAAACCACGACTCGTTCATGATCGCGATGATGTTGACGGGTGTCACGCTATCCGCATTATCTTTTCGAAGATCTTCTGTTTTCGTCTCTTTCTCGCTCGTATCGGCAATCGCTGTCACTTCGTCTTTCGAATAGCCGTCCGGCGGTGTCAGGCGCATGTATTTGGCGACCGCGGTAAAACCGACTGTCGTTCCGTACTGGCGGTATGTCTTCGCCGGATTCCAGAGGTCACTGATGACACCGAACTCGGCGTTCCAGTTCAGATTCATGTACGCCAGGTATGTTCCGAGCGTCAGCGCAGCAGCAGCCACGCGGAGCAGAATTTTATTTCTCGTTTTCCGTGCAAAACGGTATTCCCGGCTCTGCAGCCAGAGGCGCACAACGAGCATCATCGTGATAAACGAAGTCACGATTTCACCTGTGATCTCGAATTTGTAGCCGCCGACTACGTCCGCCGCCGTCGCAATGCTGTACAGGTCGATGAGCTGGAACGCTTCTCCGCGGAACAGATAAACATAGTAGAATACCAGACTCATGCAGAAATAAAAGATGTTCATGAAAATCATCGCGCGGCGGATGGAGTTCAGAAAGAGGGAAACGAGAATGGAAAGTACGAAAATGACACCGATATTCAACAACGCATAATACCATTTCATCTCCCGGAACTGGCTGTTTGTGACAAATTCCAGTGTGGCAAACAGATAGGCTGCGTTTGCCAGCATCAGAATCGGCTGTTTCCATCCCACATAGCGCGGTTTTGGTTTCTGGTCCGGCTTTGCAGCAAACCGGCAGAAACTGACGACTGTCGTCAGTATGATGCACGCCAGCAGGCATGGGAACAGAAAGTGAATACTCCACTCCCGGTCTGCCGCCGTCGTATCCAGCAGCGGGCGCGCCAGAAACAGCAGCACCGCCAGCACGCCGAAATACAAAACAAGAAACGCGCACCGGGCGCGCTCCTTTTGATTCTCTTTTAATCTCTGATAAAACTTCTGCATCGAAACTTTATGCTCCTTTTATAAACAAGAATTATAATCCTTCCGTAAACGGCTCGTCCGCCGGATAGCCGCCGCCTAATTTTTGCATACAGCGCTGGATGGAATCTTTTGAATTTCCCCAGTCCTTATCCTTGTTGCGGTAATCGAATTTGTCAGTAAACCATGTTACCTCTTTCTGCAGCCGCTGGTAATTTTCTTTCATGATTTTGAACAGAACCGGGTAAAATTCCGCTTTCTGTTTATCATTCAGCTTTTTCTCCGCCGTTTCTACCAGATCCGCAAAATGCGGCAGACAGAAGCCTTTTCCCTCGCGGAACAGTCTTGCAAACTCCTCATCTTTTTTGTAGAGATCAAAGAACGTATCAAGATAGCGGTTATAGTTTGCCTTGAAGTGATCGCAGACGTAGCACGAATGCGTCTTCTCATCAATCCACTGGCCGATCGCAGTCTCACGGCCCTGTTTGTCGAGGGATGTCTTCTGCATCCGCTTGAACACCGAGGATTTTCCCGGTGCAAACAGATCCATCTGTGCGGCAAGCTCCTGGTTCAGTTTTTTCAGATGGGTGGATAAAATCAGACCGCTTCCGAGACGGTTTCCGTAATCGTACATCATTTTATAGTGGTGGCGGCAGAATCCCATCGCGTCTGTTTCCGCACGCACATCATCCTCCATATAGGATGCGCCGGAACCAAGCGCAAACGAAATCGCATGCTGCTCTGCTTCCCGCTCCAGATAGCAGAACGGGCACTCATCTTCCGCCTTAAATGCATCCATCAGCGGAATGGTATGGATCGACTCTTTCATATGCAAAAACCTCCGATTTTATTTGTTGGTGCTTTCTACAGCATACACAAAAACCTCTCATTTGTCAAAAGAACTCTTTTTCCTGTTTTTCTATTATTCTGATGGATAATTTCTATATTTTGCACAATTTACATGTGCATTATAAAAATTTAAAGTTGTTTCTTTTTGGTATTTAATCGTTTAAGATAAATATTATATAAGTCTTTGTATCACTCTGTTCAGAAAGGAGCCGCAGCAATGGGAGAACGTCATACGGAGGAGATGCGCCTCCTCGGTCTTACCATCGCTTTTTATCGCAGAGCACGCGGATTAACGCAAAGTGAGCTTGCCGAAGCTGTCCAGATCAGCCGTACACATATGAGCAACATCGAAGCGCCAAACAGTCATACCTCTCTGTCTCTAAACAAGCTGATGGATATTGCGGAATCACTCGAAATTCCGCTGAAAACATTATTTGATTTCAAACGGTAAGCCCGGAAAGCTTTCCGTTTTTTATAGCAGATTTTTACAGCAACCCCCCGCAGCCGGTGTGCGCCCGGTGCGGGGGGCTTTTTCTCTCTTATTTTCCCGAAAAATCCGGAGTTCCGTCAAGATTATACGGGGTCACCTGGTATACATAGTAGTTCAGCCAGTTCGTGTACAGATTGTTCGCATGTGACCGCCATAAAAGCACTGGTTTTGTATTTGGATCGTCGTTTTTATAATAGTTCTTCGGAATCTCAATCGGGAGTCCTTTGTCTTTATCGCGGTGGTACTCGCCGTCGAGCGTCATACGGTCGTACTCCGGATGACCCATCACAAAAATCTTTCTTCCCTCTTCCGCCATGCCAAGATAGAATCCGGCTTCGTCGGACTCTGCGAGAATCGTGACATCTTTGCAGGCACGGATATCGTCGATCGGTACTTCTGTGTGGCGGGAATGCGGTGCCAAAAACTCGTCATCGAAGCCTCGCACAAGCGGGATCTTGCGGTTGTTGACTTTGTGCCAGAACAGCCCGAATTTCTTCTCCGGAAGCATCCGTTTCTTCAGTCCGTAGAAATGATACAGACTCGCCTGGGCTCCCCAGCAGAGGAACATCGTGGAGGTAACGTGTGTGTTCGTCCAGTCCATGATCTTTGTCAGTTCATCCCAGTAATCAACTTTTTCAAATTCCATCTGCTCGACCGGTGCACCGGTGATGATCATACCGTCGTAATAATTTTTCCGCACATCCTCAAATTTCACATAGAACGTGTTCAGATGGCTGGTCGATGTATTTTTCGCCTCGTGGCTTGCCACCATCAGAAAGGTGACATCAACCTGCAGGGAGGTGTTGGAAAGGGAGCGCAGAAGCTGCAGCTCGGTATCTTCTTTGAGCGGCATCAGATTCAGGATCATAATCTTCAGCGGACGGATGTCCTGATGAACCGCTCTTGTCTCGTCCATGACGAATATATTTTCGCTTTCGAGTATTTCTTTTACAGGTAAATCTGCCTGAACTTTAACCGGCATATTCTTTTTCCTCGTTTCTATTCTTCTTGATCTGCCGCGCTTTTCTCTGCGCAGACAGGCGGTTTGCTTTTTCCGGCAGGAATTTCTGCCGTCTGCTTCCGATTATAGCAGATTCCCGCGCGGGATGCAAACCGCCTTTGCAGATATTTCGTTATTCTTCTGTCATCTTCAGAAATTCCTCTTCTGAGATCACCGGCACGCCGAGTTCGCGCGCTTTCCGGTTTTTGGAGGAACTGGATGTCGTGTCGTTGTTGATCAGATAGCTCGTCTTTCCCGTTACACTTCCGGTGGCTTTTCCGCCGAGCTCCTCGATTCTTGCCTTTAATGCATTCCGGTTCGGGAAATGTTCCACACTTCCGGTGATGACGAAGGTAAGACCGGCTAATTTCTGTTCTTCCTGGCTTGCCTGCGGCTTCTCAATCGTCAGATACGACAGAAGGCGCTCAAGGCGTTCTTTATTTTCCTCATCCGCAAAGTAATCCACGATGCTTTTTGCAATCACTTCTCCGACACCGTCGATCTGCGCGAAATCCTCCGCCGATGCATTCCGGATCCGGTCGAGATCGAAATCGAAGGCTTTGCAGATCATTCTCGCGTTTGCAAGACCGATATTTAAGATGCCAAGTCCGAAAATCAGACGGGGCAGCGTTGTGTTTTTCGCGCGCTCGATGCTGTCGATCAGATTCTGGTATGATTTTTCACCGAAACCGTCCATCTCCACAATCTCGTCGCGGTAGCGGTCGAGACGGAAAATATCGGCAAACTCACGGATGAAGCCGTGGCCCACGAATTTTTCGAGCGTTGCCTCCGACATGCCGTCGATGTTCATCGCGTCGCGGCTTACAAACAGGGTGAATGCCTTCATGAATTTTGCCGGGCACTCCGGATTCGTACAGTAGAGGGTCTCGACATTGTTCATCATCTGAATCCGGGTGGCACCGCCGCAGGCAGGACACGTTTCCGGAATATCGCGCACACCGCTTCTCGTCAGATTCTCTGAGATCTGTGGAATGATCATGTTTGCTTTGTAGACAAGGATTTTATCACCCACACCGAGATCCAGCGAACGCATGATACTGATGTTGTGGACGCTTGCGCGGGAAACCGAAGTTCCTTCCAGCTCGACCGGCTCAAAAACCGCAACCGGATTGATGAGACCGGTTCTCGACGGGCTCCACTCAATTTCAAGCAGAGTGGTCTCCTTCTGTTCATCCGCCCATTTGAAGGCGAAAGCGTTCCGCGGGAATTTCGCGGTTGTGCCGAGTGATTCTCCGTAGGCGATATCGTCATACAACGCGACAAGGCCATCGGACGGGAAATCGTTTGTCTCGATTTTCGTGGAGAAATATTGCATCGCCTCGTCGAGGTTATCTTTGGTGACAACCTTGTATTCCACCACCTCGAAGCCCTGCTCTTTCAGCCACTCCATCTGACGGATTCTGGAATTTTCGAAATCCTGTTCCGGAGCGCTCACAAGCGCAAATGCCATAAAATGAACGTGGCGTTTTGCCGTAATCTCATTGTTCAGCTGGCGCACAGAACCGCTGCAGAGGTTCCTCGGATTCTTGTATTTCGCATCGACATCCTCAATCTCCTCGTTGATCTTCTCAAAATCGGAATAGCGGATGATCGCCTCGCCGCGCAGAACCAGCTCTCCCTGGTACGGGATTTTTAAGGGAATATTTTCAAACACTTTTGCATTGTTCGTGACAACCTCTCCGATCACGCCGTTTCCACGGGTGACGGCCTTTGCGAGGGTACCGCCGCGGTACGTCAGAACGACGGTCAGACCGTCCATCTTCCAGGATAGCAGCGTTTTGTGATCCCCGATGAAGCTGCGGAGCACTTCCACATCTTTCGTTTTATCAAGGGAAAGCATCGGCGACTCGTGCGCTTCTTTCGGCAGTTCGTCCATCGCCTCGTAGCCGACTTTTGTGGTCGGGCTTCCGGCGAGTGTTACGCCTGTTTTTTCCTCTAATACCTGCAGTTCGTCATACAGCGTGTCGTACTCCAGGTTGCTCATGATCTCCCGGTCTTCCTGGTAATAGGCTTTTGCCGCTTCGTTCAGCTTTTTGACCAGTTCCTTCATCCGTTCTGTCTCGTTCATCGCTTTTCCTCCCCGATCTGCTTTTTCAGTTCTGCTAATTCTTTTTCCGTTAAAGGGCGGTACTCCCCTGTTTTCAGGTCTTTCAAGTGAATATTCATGATCCGCACACGTTTCAGCTTTGTGACACGATATCCTAATGCTTCGCACATCCGCCGGATCTGACGGTTCAGTCCTTGCGTCAGAATAATCGTAAAGCTGCGCTCTCCCGTTTTCTGGATCCGGCACGGGCGCGTCACGGTATCGAGAATCGGCACGCCGGATGCCATTTTTTTCAGAAATTCCGGTGTAGTCTCTTTGTTTACCTCGACCTGGTATTCTTTTTCGTGGCGGTTTCTGGCACGCATGATACCATTTACAATCGCACCGTCGTTCGTCATCAGAAGGAGGCCTTCAGAATCTTTATCGAGTCTTCCCACCGGATAAATCCGCACCGGGTAGGACAGATAATCGATGACGTTGTTTTTCTCCCGTTTTTCCGCAGTACAGACGATGCCGCGCGGTTTGTTGAAGGCGAGATAGACTTTTTTCTCCTCCGGGACAACGGTTTTGCCTTTCACAACAACAACGTCGCCAGGCTCCACCTGCATGCCGGTTTCCGCGCGTTTTCCGTTTATAGTAATCTCGCCCGCTTCTGTCAGACGGTCCGCCTCCCGCCGCGAGCAGACGCCCGCATCACTTAAGTATTTGTTTAAGCGCATGGTTTTATCCTTCCAAAAAAGCAGTTTCATAAAAACCAGAAACTGCTTTTTTTGTTTTGTATTATTCTATTGTTCCTACTGAATGCTCTCTACATATGCTCTCAGGGAAGCATCTGCATCGAGTGCATTCTGATAATCGTTCTGAACCTGTTCGATCAGATTTTTGACTTCTTCGTTTTCGAGCGCCGCTTTCATAGCCTCGGTTACGGCCGCATCGCTGTCGGTATCATCCATGATTTTCAGGCTGCCGTCTTCTGTCGTGTAGAGATAATACTCCGAAAGCATCGGCAGGGTCTGGTTGATTCCCAGATATTTGCATCTGCTGCTGACAAACGCGATGTACGTTCCGTCATTTGGACCGCTGATCGTGTAGGCCTTTACATCTCCGTATGACTCCACATCGCTTTCTGCCTCAATCTGCGCCTGCTCCTCCGCGGTCAGATTATCTGTTACTGCAAAAAGACCGTTGATATCCCTTGCACCGAGCGCGGTGTAATACTGCTCCAGAACGGTGCTTACTTCCGGGACATTGTCCGCGGCAAAGGAGACAGCCGTATTATCGGTATTCTCTGTATTGCTGGTATCGTCTGCCGCTTCCGGCTCACTTGTCGGCTCAGCCTCTGCATCCGGCGCGCTGGCGGTATCGGTACTGGAAGCATCTGCACTGGAATCATTCGCGGAATCCGAAACGTCCGATGAAATGCCTGTGCTGTCCTCAGAATCTGCTTTGCTGTCTGCTTTTACCTGTGTCTTTTTATCCGGCACATTGCTTCCGGTGCTGCTGCTTGTTACGGTTCCGCCGCTCGATTTTCCATCGTTTTTTGGTGATACCAGATGAACGATGAGAAGAACCGCTGCCACAATCAGGAGAATTGCTCCGATCAGAAGCATGTAGCGCAGATTATCGGAAATCCATTCCCGGATTTTATCTTTTGTTGTCATTGGTTTTGCCATATTTTTCCTCCTTCATCAAAACTGATCCGCCGGATCAGTTATTGATATGCTCAGTAAGCAAAAAAACCTCTACTTCACACCGAAGCAGGGGCTTTCCTTGTCCTGCGCCGGTCCTGCCCGCCGCAGCATGCCATGTAGCAAAAACGCGTCTGGAGGGATTCGAACCCCCGACACACGGTACCGGAAACCGTTGCTCTATCCCCTGAGCTACAGACGCTGATGTGATCTGTTTTCTCAACCACACTATGACAGTTTACCACAGACTCCTGCAATTGTAAAGTATTTTTCCCACCCAGCCGCCCATTTTTTTCTTAAATTATTCGCAGACTATTCTGCCACGCAGCTTACGTTTCTTTCTCACACAGCGTCAGTTCCCCGCTTTCCCGGTGGTAATAATAAACGTGATCCGACAGAATCTCCTGCGGCTTGACCGTCTTTTCATTCACGTCCCGTACCATGTCGGAAAGACACTCCTCTGGGAACACATCATAATCTGGAATCACCATGCACTCGTGGATACTGCTCGGAATCACATAAAGACTTGCCTCAAAGCGCTGCGAAAGACTCTCCAGCACGCCGGGATAGCACATGCAGATTGCACCCAGCTTTCCTCTGCGGTTGCTGACCAGGTAAAACTGTTCCGCCAGCGGACCAAGCTCGAACAGGGGAAACGTTACTCCGTACTCCTCTTTCAAATACACCATAAGGCTGTCTGTGCGCACCGGCAGATCCCGCAGGGTGTTCTCCCAGGCACGGGCATCCAGCTCCTCCGCCGAAATTCCCCACAGCTCCCGGTGCGTCTCGTGGATCAGAATTGTCGCATCCGGCACGCGGTTTCCCCGCATCTGGTAATAGTACACGACCGCGAGATCGAGAAATTTTCTGTGTGGAACTTCGGAGAGCAGCGTACGGTTTTTCTCCGCATGAATGAGCTCGCAGTAGATCTGCGGCGCAGCATTTTTCCAGTTGGTAAAAAAGGCAGCTTTCTCCGGTCTTCTCGCCTCCGCTTCCACTTTCCGGTACTGCTCCAGTACCTTTTCTGCAATCTGAGAAAGCGGCACGCCCTGCAGACAGCATTCATACAGAAGCTCCACGTAGATCGTCGGTGCAATCCAGTCCTTCTTTCTGCTGATGACAAACGCCTCTTTTTCGATACCGTTCAGCTTCTGCACCGATTCTACCTTCACCTCAAAATCATCGCCGGCTTTTCTTTTCAGCAGCGCGGCAAGCTGCTCTTTGAACATCTGATAGTCCATTTTTTCCCACCTTTCCTGTTTGATTGCCTTTTGTATTTTTGCTTTACGGAACAAAAAAAGCTCCGGAAAACACAACTTAAAAACCTCTGTACAAATCTGTATATGCCAGAGATTCGTTGGTTCGCGGAACTTCGAACGATGAGAAAAACGGGCCCGGGCTGCTTCCGACAGCCTTTATCAGCCATTTTTCAGACGAATATTCTATTTATTTAGAAAACCATGTCCGCCACAAAGAAAGTTGTGACGGACAACGGCGGGAACATTCTTACTTATACACGGGACAGATATTCACCTGTTCTGGTATCAATTTTGATTTTGTCTCCCTGGTTTACGAACAGCGGAACGCTTACGGTAGCACCAGTCTCAACGGTAGCCGGTTTGGAAGCACCCTGTGCAGTATCTCCCTTGAAGCCTGGCTCAGTCTCGGTGATCTCAAGCTCTACAAACAGAGGCGGCTCGATTGCGAATACATTTCCGTTGTAGGAACATACTTTAACCATTTCGTTTTCTTTTACGAATTTCAGAGCATCTCCGATGGTCTCTTCGTTCAGAGCGATCTGCTCATAGTTTTCTACGTTCATGAAGTAGAATAAATCGCCATCGCTGTACAGATACTGCATGTCTACACGCTCGATACGAGCCTGCGGGAATTTCTCGGTCGGACGGAAGGTACGCTCTACTACACCACCGTTGATGACATTTTTTAATTTGGTTCTTACGAATGCAGCTCCTTTACCAGGTTTTACATGCTGAAATTCAAGAATCTGAACGACCTGACCATCGATCTCGAGGGTAACGCCGTTTCTAAAATCTCCTGCTGAAATCATTCTGATTTTTCCTCCTTAACATAGTACGATGCGCCAAATGCGCACCATAGGCTTATCTTATAATATAATATTTTTCCCGATTTTTCAACTGTTTTTTTTCGTAATCCTGCCGCGGGCCAGATCACGCTCATAAAAGAACAGTACAATGTGTTCCAGATACCGTTTCAGAACGATCTGAATTTCCTCTTTCGGATCGATCGGCTCGGTCAGAATATTGTAAAGTCCGGTCCGTTTTGCACCGTACACATCGGTGAAAAGCTGATCCCCGACAAAGACCGCCTGCTCCTCTTTGATCCCCATTCTCCGGCATGCCTCCTGGTAGTTTTTCACCGAAGGCTTGTGCGCATTTTCGATATAGATAGAACCGACCGCATCGGCAAACGGAGCCACGCGCGGTTTCTGATTGTTGGAAAGCAGACAGGTGGAAAAACCAGTCTCCCGGAGAGACGCAAAGAACGCAGCCGCCTCCTTCGTCGCCGGCGCACCGTGCGGAACAAGCGTATTATCGATATCAAAAATCACGCCCCGGTATCCTTTCCGGTACAGATCCGCGTAATCGATCGTATAGGCACTTTTTTCTCTCCGGTCCGGGTAAAACATCCGCATCAGTATAGTTCCCCGGTTCTTCTGGTTTTTTCCACTCATCTTCTTTCTCCAATCCTCTTTTCGTTTATACAGTAACTTTATTCTTCTTTCAGAAACTCCTGCAGAGCCTCAAAATTTGCTTTCATCTGGTCATAGCCGTGCTGGTAAAATTCCCGCAGCCTCTCCTCGTCCTTTTCGAGACGCGATACCGCCGGTATCTCCGGGCGGATCACAAAGACGGAGCCTTCTTCTTCCCATTTTTCGATGCATTCGAGCACCTGGTTATAATGTTTCGCGCGGTTTACAAGCGCACGCACGAGATTCGGGTATTTGCGGAATGCCGCCACATACAGCTCCCAGCCTCTCGTTCCCTCTTTTTTGCGGTAACCGAAATTCCGTGTCAGAATAATGACATTTTTTCGGTGTCCCGTCTTTAAGGAACGAATAATCGGGATCGAATCGGCAACACCGCCGTCGACGTACTCGTTTCCATCGATCTCCACCATCGGGCAGGCGATCGGCATGCTCGATGATGCACGGCCAATTGCAAGCAGACGTTCTTTATTTTCGCGGTCATCCAGATATTCCGCGCGTCCCGTCTCACAGTTTGTCACAACCAGCTCACACGTCTGTGGCGATGCAAAATACGTATCAAAATCAAATGGAAAAACCTCATACGGATACCGTTCGAACACCATATCCATGTCGAGCAGTGCTTTTTTCTCAACGATTGTCTTGATATTCTTATTGACGTAGCGGTTTTTCTCATCCGTAACAATCATACAGTCCCTCGTTCTGCCAATCTGGCGCGATACATAGTCCAGCGCATTGCAGGCTCCGGCGGAAACGCCGATCACATGAGGGATATAATACTCCTGCTCCATCAGAAAGTCCAGCGCTCCTGCTGTAAAGACGCCGCGATTGGCCCCTCCTTCCAGTATGACTGCTCCGGATTTTGTTATGCCGTAATTTTTTGTCTCATTCATTCTCCTGCACTCTCCTATTTTTCACAATGACACATTACTTCCCGCACAGAGCAATGCCGGAGCAGATCGGAAAATCCCGACACGCTCCGGCCCTTCTGCCTGTTTTATCTGTTTTCCAGCGGAACATAGTCCACTTCATCTTTGACACTCTTGTACGCCGGGCGGATGATCTTGTCGGTGTTGATCAGTTCCTCCATCCGGTGTGCACTCCAGCCGACGATACGCGCGCAGGCGAACATCGGGGTGTAGAGCTCCAGCGGAAGATCCAGCATGCTGTAAACGAAGCCGCTGTAGAAGTCGACGTTTGCGGATACACCTTTGTAAATATGGCGCTCCTCGCCGATGATCTTCGGAGCCAGTTCCTCGACCATAGCGTACAGCCGGTAATCTTTCTCTCTGTGTTTTTCTTTTGCCAGCTGCTCAACGAAGGTCTTGAAGATGCGCGCACGCGGGTCGGAAATGGAGTAAACCGCATGGCCCATACCGTAAATCAGACCTTTCTGGTCGAACGCCTCTTTGTGCAGCAGCTTTCTTAAGTAATTCGATACTTCTTCCTCATCCGTCCAGTCTTTGACGTGTGACTTCATATCGTCGAACATCCGCACAACCTTGATGTTTGCACCGCCGTGCTTCGGTCCCTTTAAGGAGCCGAGCGCCGCTGCAATTGCGGAGTACGTATCGGTTCCGGAAGAAGAAACAACATGTGTTGTAAAGGTTGAGTTGTTACCGCCGCCGTGCTCCATGTGGAGGACGAGGGCAAGATCGAGGATCTTCGCCTCCAGCGGGGTGTATTTCTGATCCGGGCGGAGCATCAGCAGAATGTTTTCTGCGGTGGAAAGCTTCTTCGACGGATTGTGGATATATAAACTTTTTCCCTTGATATAATGGTTGTACGCCTGATAGCCATAGACGGACAGCATCGGGAAAACAGAAATCAGGTTAATGCACTGGCGAAGCACATTCGGAAGGGAGGTATCATCTGCGTGGTTGTCGTACGCGTACAGGGTCAGAACGCTTCGGGACAGAGTGTTCATCATGTCCTTGGTCGGCGCTTTCATAACAACGTCACGCACAAAGTTCTTCGGCAGGGACTGCTGCTGTTTTAAGATTGTCTTAAAATGATTGAGCTGCTCTTCATTCGGCAGATTTCCAAATAAGAGCAGATACGCAACTTCTTCGAATCCCATACGGTTTTCACTTAAAAAGCCCTGGGTCAGTTTTTCCACGTTGATGCCGCGGTAGTACAGACGTCCGTCACACGGCGTTTTGACGCCGTCAATGATATCCGAAGACACAACGTTTGAAATCTGTGTCAGTCCCGCAAGGACGCCAACGCCGTTGACATCGCGCAGTCCGCGTTTTACATCGTATTGCCCATACAGCGAAACATCCATTTTGGAGTTATCCAGACAGATGTTTGTCAGTTCCTCTATTTCCGGTGTTACTTTCATGCTAAAAGCCATATGCATTCCCCTTTCTCTTCTCTTTTTTTACTCACTTTCGCTCATTATAGCATTAAACCAGGGGATTCGTATACTGAAATTTTTATAAACATTCGAAAAATTTTCGTAAGATTTTGTCTCACAAAAGGTATCAGGCTTCTGTTTTACATGCATCGAAGGCTTGATCCAGTGCGTCCAGGAAATCTCCCATCACGTAATACAGCGTCTCAAACCGCAGATAATCGAGGACGTTTTCATCCCACATAAACTTCAGCACCGGCGGGAATTCCTCATCGGACTCCCAGAACTGGAAGACGAGCGGCAGAAACGGAAAGACATGAAAAACAAAAGCAGCGTCTCCCGGGAAATATGGTTTTCCGCCAAGGGAAACGCATGCTTTTTTCAGCTGTTCCACATGCCCGTCATACCGTGCGGCGCGGCTGTCGTGAACGCCGGACGCAATCGTGCGGCCTTTGATCGTTCCCTTTAAGGAATTGGTACGCGCATACGTGCCGGCGAGCACAATCTCCTTCTTTCCGCAGCAGAGCAGGTCGAAAATCGTCAGCGTCTCATTGAAACTGCCCTGATGTACATGAAGAAAATGGTCTTTTGATCCCTCTACAACGCCGGTATGGCGGTTCACTCTCCATTCTTCAAAAAGATACGGCACATAGAAATAATCGTCATCAAACGCAAAGCCATACTTTCCTTCGATCTCCTTCTGATCGTATGTCAGAAAACGTTCCTGCATCTGATCACGCATTTTAATATAGTTCGACACTTCCATTTTTTTGCCTCCCGCTATTTGTCGAGCATCTTTTTCAGCTCGTCCATGAACGTGTTGACGTCCTTGAACTCACGGTAAATCGACGCAAAGCGGACGTACGCCACCTGATCCAGGTCTTTTAAGTAATGCATGACCTTCTCTCCGATCACAGAGCTTGGAATCTCGCGTTCCTCGCCGTTGAAAAGCTCCGTCTCCACCTTGTTGACCATCTCGTTGATCTTCTCGGCGGACACCGGCCGTTTGTGGCAGGCGCGCAGGATACCGGTCTCGATTTTCGAGCGGTCATACTGCTCGCGGTTCATATCTTTTTTGATGACGATCAAAGGGATCGTCTCCACTTTTTCGTATGTCGTAAAGCGTCTGCCGCAGACATCGCACATCCGGCGGCGGCGGATCGCATTGCTGTCTTCAATCGGGCGTGAATCCACAACCCGGGTATTATCCTGATTACAAAATGGACATCTCATATCTTTCGTCCTCGTTTCTAAATAAGTATTTCGGAAAGTTTTCTACTTTTACAGTATACGCATTTTTCCGTGAAATTCAAGTCAACTGCAGCAACATTTTCGCATATGTTTTTCCATAGGAATCAGTAAAAAGGAGCACCGCATGCGCGTTGTAGATCTCCGCCAGAAAGAAGTTATCAATATCTGCACCTGCAAAACGCTCGGCTGTCCGATTGATGTGGAATTCAATCCAAAAACGGGACATCTTACCGGACTCGTTCTTCCGGGTCCTGTGAAATTCTGCGGCTTTTTCTGCCACGGCGAGGATTTTGTGATCCCATGGGACCGCATCTGCCAGATCGGCAACGATATCATTCTCGTCGAAATTCCGGAAAAAGAGAAAAGGCAGCCCTGATCAACGGATATGAAAACCGAATTCCGATTCCAGCGGAATCTTCGTCCATTTTGCATCCGTGATTTCGATGTAGCTGGAGGTGCGGATCCTTTTGATCATCTCCGTGATCGTCTCCTCATCACCCTGCACCTCCATCTCCACCGTCTCATCCCAGCAGTTTCTCACCCAGCCGGTCAGTCCGAGCTGGTAGGCAGCATAATACGCCCGGTAACGGAACCCCACGCCCTGCACCTGGCCGTAGAAAATCACATGGTACCGGATTTCTTCTTTTTCGTCTCTTCTGTCTCGTTTCGCTGTCTCGTTCATATTTCTCTGCCTCCCAACAGTCATTGCCTAAAATTCGTCTGCCGTCGCACAGTACAGCGGAAGCGGGAACCAGTCGGATGGAATGTTCTTCCAGATTTCAGATGGAACCTTGCTTCCCTTACTTGCCAGCGGTGAAAGAAGCAGTTCCTGCGCCTGCTCCCGGTTGAGTACATCTGCCCCCGGATGGGCTTCCCCTGTCACGGTCACAGTTCCATCTTTTACCGTCACGGTCACCGGCTGTCCCTCCAGTACAGCAGACCACGTTCCATCGCTGATGCCCATCGTCTCTGCTTTCATGGTCAGCATTGCCTCGATGACGTCTGCAAATTGGAAAATACGGTACATCGCGGAACCGCAGCGCTCTTTTGTGAAACTCTCGCAGACTTCCGATAACGCTGCTGCTTTTCCGGTCTCATACACCGGAATGGAAATGAAAAGAGAGTCAAGCGCATTTTCTTTTAAATAAGCGGCAAGTGCAGGAACGAAATCCTGTTCCTCCAACACTTCTGCTTCCACAACCTGGTTTCCGCCGCAAAGTGCCAGATATCCGATCCGCTCACCGTTTTTCCAGATTGCAATTGCCTGCTCGCCGAACGTTTTCAGGCAGGCTTTCACATCCTCTCTTACCACGTAAAGCGGTTTTTCCTCATTCAGCTTCTTTGCAAAGGCTGCCGCCTCTTCGTCCGCTTCGCCGTTTTCCGGAAACAGCGGCGCAAAGGTGTAAGCGGAGAGTTCCCCGTTTTTCCAGGTATGGCGCACATTTGCCACATCCAGGTAAAACGTGTATTTTTCACTTCCCGGCGTAAAGCCAAAGTAGGCATACCGCTGTCTCTGGCCGTCCAGTGCCAGAAGATCACACGTTCCTTCCAGATCCGTAATCCAGTCGCCAAGAAGACGCTTCATGTGGCCTTCGCCCCTTGCCTTTGGATGCACGGAAACGCTTCCCACATATCCTGCGCGGAGCAGCTTACCCCCTGCTGCCATTTGCTGCGGAAGCACCGCAATCTCGGCCCGGAGTCTGCCGTTTTCCGCAACAGCGACGCGGTGGATCCGTGCCATTTCCGGTCCTGCCTGATAAACCCTTGGAATTAACTGCTCAAAGTCGTGCGGACGGTGTGCCGTGCTGAACACGTAGTTTGCAAGTTCGATGCAGTCCTCCCACTCTTCCGGCTTTGCAAGTCTGTACTCTGTCATAATGTAAAAACCTCCTGATCCTAAAAACCCTTTTGTTTTTGCTCTTCTTTTTCTCTATCCTAACGGATTTTTGTCCTTTTGTCACGAAAATTCCGAACAAATTGCAATATTTTTGCTATATCTGGTAAAAAAAAGAAACGCGCCCGGAAATTTTCATTCCAGGCGCGTTTCCCTTTTCTCAACGTTTCCTGTTTTACTGGATTCCTTTTACGGTGTAATCCTGTGCCTCTACGGCTGTTTTCAGCACATCGTCTGATACAGGAGCTGTCAGTGTTACAACGGCTGTTCCTTTTTCATGGCTTACTTCTGCGGATGCAACACCCTCGATTGCCTCAAGTGTTTTCTTCACTCTTGCCTCGCAGTGGCCGCACATCATGCCCTCGATTGTCATGGTTTTTACCATTCCCTGTTCTGTTGTCATGTTCAGATCCTCCTTTAGAATTTCGTTTTTGATTCTTTTATCTTTTGACGCGTCGTGCATCCGAAACAGATTCAGACGCAGGGCGTTTGTCACAACGCAGAAGCTCGAAAGGCTCATCGCCGCCGCACCGAACATCGGGTTCAGCTTCCAGCCGAACAGCGGGATCCATACGCCCGCAGCCAGCGGAATACCGATGATATTGTAAATGAAGGCCCAGAACAAATTCTCGTGAATGTTCCTGAGGGTCGCACGGCTTAAGCGGATCGCTGCCGGTACATCGGAGAGGCGGCTCTTCATCAGGACAACGTCTGCCGCATCGATCGCGATATCGGTTCCTGCTCCGATGGCAATACCGACATCCGCACTGGTCAGAGCCGGTGCATCGTTGATGCCGTCTCCTACCATCGCTACTTTTCCTTTTTCTTTCAGGCGGCTGATGACCGCTTCTTTTCCATCCGGCAGAACGCCTGCGATGACTTCGTCCACACCTGCCTGTGCGCCGATGGCACGCGCGGTGCGCTCATTGTCTCCGGTCAGCATCACGACACGGATTCCCATATTCTGCAGCTCTTTCACCGCACGCGGGCTGTCCTCTTTGATGACATCCGCAACCGCGATCATACCGAGCATCTTTCCGTCTTCACTGAAGAACAGCGGTGTCTTTCCTTCTTCGGAAAGTTTTGCTGCCTGCTCTTCCATCTGTTTCGAGAGAACCGCTTTTTTCGTAATCAGTGCGCGGTTGCCTCCGCAGAGCTCTTTTCCGTTCCGTTTTGCCACAAGGCCGTTTCCAGGAAGCGCAGAGAAATCACGGACTTCTTCGCGGGCCAGGCCTTTTTCCTCTGCAAGTGCAAGAATCGCACGGGCCAGCGGATGCTCACTTTTCTGCTCCAGTGCAAAGGCACCTTTTAAAAGCTCCTCCTCACTTACACCGTCCGCCGGGACAAGATCGGTTACCTGCGGCCCTCCGCTTGTGATGGTTCCAGTCTTATCGAGTGCAACGATCTGTGTTTTTCCTGTCTTCTCGAGAGAAACTGCGGTTTTGAACATCGTTCCGTGTTTTGCTCCCATTCCGTTTCCGACCATGATCGCAACCGGTGTTGCAAGGCCGAGCGCACACGGGCAGCTGATAACGAGAACGGAAATACCTCTTGCAAGAGCAAAGCCGACGCTCTCTCCTGCAAACAGCCAGATCACAATCGTAGCAAGTGCAATGCAGATAACGGCCGGCACAAAAATACCGGAAACTTTATCGGCCACTTTGGCGATCGGCGCTTTTGTCGCTGCCGCATCGCTGACCATCTGAATGATCTGGGAGAGTGTTGTGTCTTCTCCGACTCTCGTCGCCTCACAGGTCAGGAAACCGGACTGGTTTAAGGTCGCCGCCGATACGCGGTCGCCGGCCTCTTTATCCACCGGAATACTCTCGCCAGTCAGCGCGGATTCGTTGACGGCACTCGTTCCCTCCAGGACAACGCCGTCCACCGGAATATTTTCGCCCGGGCGGACGATGAAATGATCGCCCTTTTTCACCTGATCAATGCCGACTTCCACTTCTTTTCCGTCTCTTAAGAGAACGGCGGTCTTCGGAGCCAGCTTCATCAGACTCTTTAACGCATCGGTCGTTTTTCCTTTGGAAATCGACTCCAGCATTTTTCCGACGGTAATCAGGGTCAGAATCATGGCTGCGGACTCGAAGTAAAATTCATGCATATAGCTCATGACTGCATCCATGTCCCCCTGTACCTGCGCTCCCGTCATGGCAAACAGGGCGTAGACGCTGTATACAAACGATGCGGTAGAACCAAGCGCTACCAGCGTGTCCATGTTCGGTGCTTTATGCCAGAGGCTCTTGAAACCGCTGATAAAGAATTTCTGGTTGATGACCATGACCGCAATGGTAAGCAGGAGCTGTACCAGTCCCATTGCGATGTGGTTTCCTTCAAAGAATTTCGGCAGCGGCCATCCCCACATCATATGGCCCATGGAGAAATACATGAGCGGAATCAAAAGAAGAACGGAGCTCACCAGACGGCGTTTCATGACCGGTGTTTCCTTGTCTTTCAGCATCTCTTCGTATTCTGCTGTGGAAGCCGACTGTGATGTGCTTCCCTTCTCGCCTTTTTTCGACGCACCGTAGCCTGCATTTTCCACGGCGGCAATAATCTCTGCCGGGGAGGCCGTTCCCTCCACGCCCATGGAATTTGTCAGAAGGCTGACTGCGCAGGATGTGACACCGGGTACCTTTGACACGGCTTTTTCGACACGGGTCTGGCAGGCGGCGCAGCTCATGCCGGTTACATTGTACTGTTCCATCGTATGTCTTCCTTTCTGTAGTTCTGGATTTTCTATTTCATATACCCTAATGGGGTATCTTGTTTTCTTCTACACTATATACCCTGTCCGGGTATTTTGCAAGTGTTTTTTCAAAAAATTTCCACTTCTCTTCTGCCATCCCCCGCACAATCCGGCCGGACCATCCTCAGAAATCCCTTGACAACCCGGCGCATGTATTTTATATTGAAGCAATCATGGATGATTTTTTCTTCTTCATCCTTCGGAGGTTTTTATGATTACATATGATTATTATCGCATTTTTTACTTCGTAGCACAATATCACAGCTTTACAAAAGCCGCGGAAATTCTGAAAAACAACCAGCCCAACATCACACGGTGCATGAACAATCTGGAAAGTGAGCTTGGCTGCAAACTTTTTATCCGTTCCCACCAGGGTGTCACACTGACAGCGGAGGGCGAAAAGGTGTATGAGCGTGTGGCCGTTGCCTACGAACAGCTCCGCACGGTTGAGGAGGAGCTGGCTCTTGAGCGGTCTCTTGAGAGCGGCCTTATCACAATCGGTGCGAGCGAGACGGCTCTTCGTCTGATGCTGCTCTCCCGCCTGGAGCACTTCCACACCCGCTATCCGCACGTCCGCCTGCGCATCTCCAACCACTCGACGCCGCAGGCCATCCAGGCGCTCGAAAACGGTCTGGTCGACTTCGCAGTCGTCACAAGCCCGGTGGAAATCCGCAAACCGCTGCACAAGATCCCGATTTTCCCATTCCAGGAAATTCTGATCGGCGGATCGAAATATGCATCCCTTTCCGCAGAGCCGCATCATCTCGGCGAATTGTCAGAATATCCTTTTATCTCGCTTGCCAAAGACACCGGCACGCGGGAGCTGTACGCCGAGTACTTTCTGAATCACAACCTCGCCTTCCACCCCGATATGGAGGCGGCGACGACGGATCAGATTCTTCCTATGGTCGAGTATAACCTCGGCATCGGATTTTATCCGAAGGAGCTGGCACGCGATGCCTTAAAGAGCCGTACCGTCTGTCGGATTCCGCTCATCGAGGAGGCCCCCAAACGTGAAATCTGTCTTATCATCAACCCGCGGCAGCACCAGAACGCGGCGGCAAAAGAGCTGATCGGGGAGCTTCTGGAACGCGTATAAGATTTTATGAACTTTTGTTTGAAACAGAAAAAGACCCTGTCTACCGGCGGACGGAACATCGCTGCTCCATCCTTCCCGTACACAGGGTCTCTTTTTTATTTATGCCTGCTGTCCGGCAATCTGCTCTTTTTTATGCGGCATGGCAAAGACCATCGCCGTATAGGAAAGCATTGCGCCTGTGATGTAGAAGAACATCAGAAATCCGCTCCGGTTCAGCACAGCGATGCGGACGATTCCAATCCAGAAACCGACGTTGGACGCCAGGGAGAACACACGCGCAAACATCATGTTTTTCTCCTCACCCTTTGCCAGGCGGACGATCATCAGCAGCATGGCCGCTGAAAAGAATAGTGTCATACAGCACTCCAGAAATACTTCCATTTTTTCAGCCTTCTTTCTTCACTCTCTCTTATTTCTCAGCGGTACTTTTCCAGTGACATCAGAAGGAAGCTCACCAGAAGAAGTCCGCAGGAAATCCAGATTACATGGATTCCATACAGCATGGAGAACACGCCTCCGATTCCGGCGCCGATGGCGAAAGCCAGAATCACGCCGAAATAGTATCCGGCCTGACGGAGCTGTTCTTTTTTCTTATCCCGCATATACATAGACAGCGCTGCGGTTCCGCTTCGCAGGTTTCCGATGCACATGGTGCTTGCATACGAATAACCGCCGACCTTGCGGAAGGTCTGTACCTGAATCGCGCACGCAAACGATACAAGCATCGCCGCGAGCATATTATAAGAAGACGGAATAAATCCGACGATCGCAAGGATCACAATTTCCGCCGCGAGAAGTACCTGCCGCCAGTGCAGCCTCTTTGCATACCGGTAATGCTCCTGGAAATTTTCTGCCAGAAATACACCCATCGCAAAAAAGAGGATCGGGAAGAGATAACGAAGACCTGCCGTAAAGTTTCCTTCCAGAAAGTTCTGGCTCATCAGCACAACGTTTCCCGTCTGGGCATTTGAGAATACTTCATCTCTGCAATTGTACGTGTAGGCATCCTGAAAACCGCCGGACAGCGCCAGAAACATACTGTTGATAAATGCTTCCGACATCTGATTTTCCGAGAGCAGGCGTCCTACAAGGCTTGCTTTCTTTTCCATAAATTTTCCCTTTCTTTCAACAGACGGCCCGGCTTTTTGGTGCCTGCCGTTTTGCTTCCCTTATTATAACCGCCCGCTTTTTGAGATGGAAAAACGGATATCGTATTATGCTCATATATTTTTCATATGACTATATTGGTTTAAAATCATTTTAATATGATACACCGTAAAAAAAAGGAGAAATTTTGTCACTTTGCACAAACAAAATTTCTCCCTTTTTGTAAATTGTCTTTATTGTTCTAAAATTTTCTTACTTTCTTCCTCTCTGTTTCTCACTCTGCTCGCGGTGGTACTGCAGCGTGTAGAGCTGGTAATATCTTCCCTGCGCTGCTAAAAGCTCCTGATGCGTTCCATGCTCCACGATTTTTCCGTGGGACAGTACGATAATCTCATCCGCATGCTGGATCGTCGAAAGACGGTGCGCTACGATCAGCATCGTTCCGATGTTCTTCATCTTTTCCATGGAATCCTGGATCAGAAGCTCGGTTTCGGTGTCGATGTTCGCCGTCGCCTCGTCAAGGATCATGACCGAAGGCTTATGGATGATGGTACGCGCAAACGAGAGAAGCTGGCGCTGTCCGGCGGAGAAGTTGTTTCCTCTCTCCCGCACCGGCTCGTCGAGGCCGTGATCCAGCTTGTTGATAAACTGGTCAGCATTCACGTAATGGCAGACGTCCATGATCTCTTCATCGGAAATCCCCTCCTCGCGGAGAATAATGTTGCTACGGATCGTTCCCGAGAACAGGAAGACATCCTGCAGCATCTGGCCGAATTTTTTCCGCAGGGAATCGATTTTGATCTTTCGGATGTCGATGCCGTCGATCAGAATCTCACCCTTCTGGAACTCGTAGTTCCGGCAGATCAGGGAAAGAATCGTCGATTTTCCCTATCCTGTCAAGTAATATCCAAAAAAAATATTGAATTTACACAAAAAGAAAGACTGCCTATTTCAGCAATCTTTCATAATAGTTTGAGTTAATCAGAATTACTCGTCTTTTAAAACAATTTTCTTCTCCACTCGATATTTAACCCCATCTTGAAAAACATAATTGTATTCCAGCTTCTGAATATCAAACCAGTCCGTAAAATATGTCAATTTAGGATAAGTATCCCATAAATATTCATCTATATAATCATATCCATCAGAACTGTACTCCATGTTTGGCCCACAAAAAAATACATAACTTTTTCCTCTCCCTACACTGCTATTAAAACATATTCCGTCATATCCTAGGCTTCTTATATATTCTGCTATAACCTGAGTTGCTACATATTCATAGGAATGATCTTCTTTTTTATCATCCACTGGAGAGGTTATCTCTTTAATAAATGCATCAAGAAAATTATTTATCCAACGTAAATCATGATCATATTCTTCGCTGAATATACTTTTGGTAGTAACAAAAGCAACTTGAGAAAAATCAATAATTGTCAATTCTTCTTTTAATACATATTCAGCAACCATTACTGTTGCATCTTTATATCGACATTCTTTATATGCCGTTTCTCTATCTGATGCAACATATAGATATGAAATACCTGCTGGACTCATTCTATTTGTTGTTGCATATTTAGGGGGTGCAGGAGCCATTTCTTTGTAAACCCCTGCATAATCCAGATCATGTAATTTCTCATCGTTCAATTTCCTTGCTCGATAATAAATCGTTCCTGCTTTTATAACAGTATCATATTCTAAAATATATGGTACTAATTCTTTTAAATACTCTCTTCTCTGGCAATCCTTATCTATATCAAAGAATCTATTATAGTATTTTGTAATATACTTGAAAAATTCCCATGTATAATACATTTTTGTTGCCTCAAGGCCATATAAATCATCTTTAAGTACCAAATTACAATTATCTATATCTTCAAATACATCTGATTCCCCTTGCTTTTTTTCTTCAAAACTTAACCCTGAATCTGAAAATATATCTTCCAATATAGTCGTATCTATAACAGCCTCGTTTAAAACATTTTCTTCTTCTACTAAAATATCTCTGATTGAATAAGGAGCTACACTCCTTCCTGTCCGATTGCAATATTGTTTCTCTTCTGAGTCCCAATACGCCCCTGTACCATTTTCTATATCTTCATACGCTTTTTTTAAACACTCTCGGATATAGGCTCCTATTTCTCCTGTAGAAATAATGTTTACTCCATTGGAATTACAATAATCACATTTTCCTACATTCCTCTCCGATAAGATATATTCTTTTAAATACTTATTAGAAAAACATTTTTCACAGCAATACCTCATATCGTTCCCCCGATATTCTTATAAATTTTATTTATATCTTATCAAATATTACTAATCATCACAATCTTATTTATTTCTACTATCCTTGTTCTCAATCTACCGCTGTTTCTGTTGCATTTGAAAGACAAATTTTCCTTTAATATCCTGTCCCTGCATTTCCATCTTTTTTATAAAGATGTGCTGCTGGCTGTCAGTTTCATATTGAATTGCCACACCAAGACCCTTCTTCATAAATGCGGCAACTCCCATATCTACAAAAACCTCCTGCCCTTCTTTCTTCTGAAAACTGATTTTAGGAAAAACCCCTGATAATTTTTCCATAACATACCGTTCCATTTTTTCCAAGCTCTCAAATGGCATAGCCTGTATCCTTTGTAATATCTCCTGCAAACGTTCCTCTCTCATAACACATTTGCAATGATCTACACCAAACACCATAGCAAGGCTGTATCCACAATCCCAGGATACATGTATCTGTCCGCCATCATCTACAAACTGTACAGTTCCTAAATCACCGGGGCTCAGTTTTACATACGGATCAGCTTCCATATCTTCCAACTCTACCCGACACCCCGGTGGGTACATATTTCTTAACACAATTCTTTCCGCATTACTTATCACTGTTTTCTTCCTTTCTCCAATCCGGCTACCGTCCCAAAGACTTCTCTGGAACATTTCCCTCCAACAAATACTCTCTTTCTTTATTCCATTCCAGCACCTTTTCCATAGCAGCTTCCAATTGGTCTTCTGTCGGTTCTCTTGTATAGGTTCTATATTCCTGAAAATATTCTTCCAAGGTGTTCTGCTGTATCTCCAGTTCCTCTTTATCATAACAATCCGGCTCTTCCAGATCCTTCAACTCCTGCAAGATTTCCCAGCATTCCAAAACACTGTCTATCTCCCGCATTTCAAGCAGATAAGATAAAAATGTTTCCTCTGGCATAATACTGAAATAGCACCGGTCAAACCATTGCTCAATATACATGCGTTCATCAGAACCATTGGTATGTGTACCACAAATCAAATCTGCAACAAAGTTTTCAAACAGTTCACCGATTGACAGCCCAACTTTTCCAGACTTCCTACAGAGTTCTTCTACTTCGTCTTGATATAACCTGATAGAAATGGTCCGCTGCAGGCTTTTTTCATAGGGCTCTATATCCTCCCCTGCCTCACAAAAATGCAGATGGGTATCCATATAAATGTCTTCCATATCGCAAAATCTCCGGCTCATTGCTACATAGTCTTTATTTTTCAAATCCCACTCCAGCCGGTAATGATGTTCTCTTGCGTGTTCTTCTAAGTCTTTTCTTATGATGTTTCTGGTCGCTTCCGGCAGTTCTGCAATAAAAATGCTTGTATCCGGAACCGCCAATACTCTTTCTTTTACCACATTTGTCCTCCCTGTTTGTAAGCATTCCTTGCCACTGGCTGATTCCCCAGTACATCCATATAGAGGATAATTCCCTGCGGGTCCAGATGTACGGTAATAAATTTCTGTATTTCCTGTAACAGATCATGATCAGAAAACCCAGCCTGACAGCCTATAAAATTCCTGATTTTTTCTACAATATCCTGTTTCCGGAACTCTTGCAATACCAGAATCGGAATCGTGTGCTGACCTCCCATAGCATCATAGGGCAACGCTTTCCGCAATTCTTCCAAGAGATACCTGTAATAATCAACTACCACCTGGTCTGTTTTCCACGCTTTTTCCTTACAATCCCGGAGTAAAAAATCATACTCTTTTTTTGCCTGTTCCATTTCTTTCAGAATTTCTACTGCTTCCACAGAACAATATCCTTTCTCTTCTATCAGTTCCATCAGTTCTTCCATAGAATATGTTTCAAGATACATGGCTCTTCCCCCATCTTCTTTGCCAAATTTTCTCCTAATACAAAGAAGAGGAAGACACCGTAGCGTTTTCCTCCTCTTTTATGAAATCTTCTTCTCTACTGGAATCCAAGACAATAAGCTCTCCCGTTTTTTTCTTATCCTACTGCTTCCAGAAATTCGTCCCTGTATTTCCATACAATTTCAATATGTTCCGGATCATAAAAATTTATGACTTCAATCAGCTCATGCAGAACTTCATAAGACAGCTCTTCCAATCCCTTATATTTTACAAAAAGTTGCAGTCCCTCTGATTTCTCCTTTTGTTTTTTCTCCTCCCCTTTTAAAATTCTTGCTTCTATCTCCTGTATCTTTTGCTGATAAACTGCTGTCTTCTCCATACAGGTTTGTTTTCGTGCCAGGTAATCTTTCAAAGAAATCTGTTCTTCTGCATATTGTTCATACAGTTCCATTTTCTCCTGTTTACGAAGCGCCAGCTTCTTTTCATATTGCTTTTTCCGATATCGGAGTTTCGGAATATTCAAAGTCTGATTGGCTTTCTTTAACTGCTTTATGGTATCCTCTGCAAGGGCTACCTGCTGTCTTATCATAATTAGCACCAGTTCTTCCAACTCTTTCTGCTTATATTTCTTTGGATAACAGGAAGCATTGGGGGCTGTCGTAACACTTTTACAATAAATCGGCTTTTCTTTGTATTCTGTCCGTATCCGCATTTTCCGACCACAATGTCCGCAACGGATCAAACCTGAAAAAATATTCTCAGAAGACGGTGTCCGCCCATAATATTTTCTGTCCTTCTGTACCATGTCCTGGATCTTCTGAAGCTCCTGCTCCGTTACAATCGCTTCGTGTCCTCCTTTTACGCAAATCCAATCCTCTCTTGAAATATATCGGTACTCTCTTTTTGACGGAACCCTGGTTTCTGTTTTCCCTCTTACCGTCAGTCCTGCATAAACCGGATTAAACAAAATCAGCTTTACTAAATTTCCGTCCCAGAATTTCACAGATTTCTTTGCTTCCGGCGCCCAGCCTTTCCTTTGAAGGTATACGGTAGGTGTTTCAACTTCTTTTTTATTCAGGTCCCTGGCAATGTCTGCATAGGTCTTTCCTTCCAACCTTTGGTCGAAAATCCCCCTTACAACGGAAGCTGCCTCCATATCCAGATGAAGTTTTGTATGAACACCGTCATGGAAGCAATATCCGTATGTTGGGATTGAACCATGATATTGTCCCATTTCAGCCTGTTTCCTCATAACTTTTTTGATATTGTTGGAACAAATCTGGGGATAAATCCCATTGATCAGGTTCTTAAATTTAATCTCCGTATCCTTTCTTTCGGAAGGTTTCTGGCTGCTGTCATAAAAATCATTGATTGAAATGAAACGCACCCCAAGGAACGGAAATATTTTTTCGATATAGTTTTGTGTTTCTATGGTATCCCTTCCCAGGCGGCTCAAATCTTTGACAATGATACAGATCCGTTTTCTCCTGGTAATCAGCCCCATCATGCGCTTAAATTCCGGGCGGTCAAACGTTGTACCGCTGTAACCGTCATCTACAAAGAAGAAAAACTTTGCCCCTGCAAACTCCGGCTGGTTTTCTACAAAGTGCTGAATTAAAAGCCTTTGATTTTTAATGCTGTTGCTTTCCTCCATTTTTTCTTTATCATCTCTGGAAAGACGCAGATAAGCAAAAACAAAATCACACTGCATACGGAAGACCTCCTTCCATATTGTCTAGTTCTTTTTCTAGCTCCTTTTCAAATAAATCCCCAAACCAGAACACGATTTCCACATAGTCTTTGGAATATACCGTAATCTTTTCAATAAAGCGGTCCGCAATTCCTTTCTCTATCTTCTGAAATCTTTGGTACTTTAGAAGTTCCTCTGTCCAATCCATTCTTGCCTTCACCTGATCTAACAGGTGCTGTCCACGAAGCTGTATCTGCTTCATATTCTGCCTGGCTGCTTGCTGTTCTTCCTGATAGATTGATTTAATCTCCTGATATTCCTTGCAGTCCAACAGCCCGGTAGCATAATGCTCAAACAAGGTTTCCAGTTTTCTTCCATATTTCTCATACTTCTGTCTGGCATTTTTTATTTTTTCTGCTACCTCCTGCTCCAGCTTTTGATAAAACTCTGCACCATAGGTTTTCTTACTTTCTACAGCAAGCTGGATCTGGTAGCGGAGTGCTGCCTTGACTGCCTGATTGATGTAGATTTCATTCACCGTCCGGAAACATTCCGTATGATCTGTAAGGGAAAAGGAAGGGCATTTATAAACCATATATTTGTGTTTCTCATTACCTCCGCTCCTGCTTCTTCCAAGACGTCTTCCGCAATGCCCGCAGAAAATCCTTCCCTTAAAAGGGCCATCTGCCCCCTGTTTTTCTTTTGGGTTTGCAGCCCAGTTATCCAACGTATCTTTCCAGCGTTCCTTTGCAATTTCCTGTGCTTTCTCATAAATCGCCCGTTCCACAACTGCTTCCCAGGCATTTTCACACACTTCCCACTGCTCTTTTGGTATCATCTGAAGGGGAATATTCTGCGCAAGCATCTGTTTTGTTTTCCCATAAACAGCAGCACCTATATAAACGGGGTTCTGTAAAATCTTCCTGATACCGTCTGATCTCCATAACCGCCTTTTTTCCGGCTCCTTTCCCTGTTTCCTTTTCTGGTAGCTGTCCTCCGGTCCTAATACCTTTTTACCATTCAGTTCCCTTGCTATATCATAGCTTGACATTTCTTCAAACACATACCAGTAAAAAATCTGCCGGATTATTTCTGCTTCCTCTGGTTCCGGCACCAGCTTCTTACTGTTTTCCTCTGCTCTTTGGTATCCATAAGGAGGTCTGGAACCCCAAAACTCTCCCCGTTCCCTGGACAGCCGGTGCGCCTGTACCAGTTTCTCTGAAACTTCCCTGGCATAATAATCATTCATAAAGTGTTTCAAAATATTGGTGGTCCTGTTTTCTACACAAGCTGGGTTTGCGCTGTCATATTCGTCCATAACGGAAATAAACCGGATATTTAAGGTTGGGAAAATCACATCAATCAAATCTACAGCATCTAAGGCGTCCCTTCCAAACCGGGCAAAATCCTTTACAATGATGCAGTCAACCTTTTTATTTGCCACATCTTCCATCAACTCTTCAAATGCGTCCCTTTGGAACGTTGTACCTGTCACACCATTATCCGCATAGACTTTTACCACCAGCATTTCCGGGTGTTTCTTTGCGTAGTCTTCACAGATCTGTTTTTGGATATAAATGGAATCTCTTCTGCCATGCCCTCCGTCCTTTTCGGAAAGCCTTACATAAATATAGGTTCTCAGATACTTAACTTCCGGCTTACTGTTTTGTCTTTTCTGTCCTCTTTTGCTTACCTTAGGCACTTGCTTCCGCCCCCTTTCCTTTCAGGAAGGCTTCCACACGCTGATCCGGCTTTGTCCTGTTTACTGTTTCCAGCAGTCCCAATACCTTTTCAAATTCATCTTCAAACCAAAAATGAATGATAATGCGCTTCTGCTCATATACCTCAATCCGTTTGACCAGATTTACCAGCATTAAGCGGTCCACTTCCGTCCGGTCCCGGTATTCCAGAAAATATTCCAGCCACTCCTGCTGTTTTTCAAGGGTTTCCTGCAAGTTTCGGATTTCCCTTTGCTGGCACTCCATTGCCTGCCGGATTTCCTCTAAAGACTGGTCATACTTTGCTTTGAAGGTTTCAAATTCTGTCCGGTCCAGGATTTCTTCTGCAAAACTGTCATACAGTTTTACTTTAATGTTTAAAATTCTCTGGCTCTCCTTTTCCAGCATCTCCAGTTTTTTGTCTTCTTCCAAAAGCCGCTGTCTTGGGATTGAGGCAGTTTTTACATACGCCAGTATCTCCTTCAACTCCACCAGAACAGAAATATAATGCAGGATTGCTTCTGTCACAGCCCCTACCAGTTTTTTCTCACTGATACTATGGGAACTGCACTGCTTTTCATAAAGGGACGTCGAACATACATAATAGTGGTGGACTTTATCTGGGCTTTTCAGTACCATGCTTTCTTTACAGTCCCCACATTTTACCAGGCCTGAAAGAAGCGCCAGCCCCTTTGCACCCCTCATGGTATCCATTTTCATCAGGTTACCTACCACTTCATATTGGTGTCTGTTGATAACCGGCTCAAAGGCATTTTCATACCGTATCCACTCAGCTTCCTCTTTGTGGATCACAACCTTTACTTTATGGTTTGGCGTTGTGGTTTTTCCCTGTATCAACACTCCGGTGTAGCGTTCATCAAGAAGGATACGGCGCACCATAGTTGGCATCCAGATCGGTTTTTCCGTCAGACGGAACCCTGTCTTTAATTTCTGTTTTAAATATACCTGCTTATACCGAAGGGGCGTCAAGATCCCACGCCGGTTTAATTCTTCGGATATATCCGTTAGGCTGCAGCCCTGCATTTTCATGTGGTAAATATCCCGTACAACCGAAGCTGCCACTTCGTCCATAACTAGCTTATGTTTATCCTCTTCGGATTTCAGATAACCATAAAAAGCAAAAGGCGCTACACACTGCCCGGCTGTCATTTTGACATACAAATGAGAACGCACACTTTTGGAAGTATCCGCAGGATAAAGGTCATTGATTAAACTTTTAAATCTCAGGGTAAGGAAATCACGATTTGGCGTGAGGCTGTCATAATTGTCATTGACAAGGATCAAGCGCACACCCATTTTCGGCAGGATACGTTCCACATACTGTAAAACACCGGAAAAGTCCCTTCCATAACGGGAAAGGTCTTTGACAATAATACAGTCTGCTTCCCCCTCTTCCAGCATACGCAGCATTTCCTGAAAACCGGGGCGGTTAAAGTTTGTGCCGGTATATCCATCATCTACACATTCTTTTACCACCTGAATTTCAGGGTGGCTCTTTAAGAAGCTATGGATTAGTATCCTCTGGTTTGATATGCTGTCGCTTTCCCTGTTATCACCATCTTCGTCAGAAAGGCGTAGGTAAACAACCGCACGATAGATTTTTTTAAGTATTTGATTCTTCATTGTATTCGCTCCTATCATTTAGATTCGTCAGCCGATTCCCTAAATGATAGAGGCTACTGGGTCCTTGCCATCATCCTACCATAGTCCAGAAGGTTTGTCCACCCTGTAATCTGCCAACAATCCGCTTTCTTCCCTATCCCTGTCGTAGCTTTACCATTTCATCTGCACAAGGCTTTGCATGGCTTCCTCTATGGTACGGTTGGTAGAAGCAAACCCAATCTTTATGGTGATCCCTTTATATTTCAGAAAATAAGGGTTCTTTCCGGACTCCAGGATTTCCCGGACCTTCTCCGGTTTGCTTTTTTTTACATCAATCTTCAGTTTCTCTACATCTTGTATCTCTTTCGGGTCAATGTCCTCAAACGTCATTTCCCGCATCTTCAGCAGTTCTTCCCGCGAGAACATTATATCCCTTCCCTGGTACAGCAACTGCACAGATACGCATCTAAGTCCTGCTCAAATTGTTCCTGTTTCTCCCAGGTGTGCATTAAATATTGTTTCAGTCTGGCATAATCTAAAATCCCATAACCGATACAGTCTATCTGCACCTGGAAAGCCTGGAGCAGTTCCATAGTCTGTAAAATTTCCTCCGGACAATAGGATAACCTGCTAAGCCCGGATACCACAATCACGTCAATCATGCCTTTTCCTGCAAGTACTGCCAGCCTCTGCCAGTTTTCTTTTTCTATGGAATTACCACACCCTACACCTTCCAGGATCGTAACTACATGGTATGTCTGCTGTTCACAGTAATGCAGGCTTTTTTCTTTTTCATAATACAAAAGCCCGGCACAGGGAATGGGAATATCCAGATACACTGCTGCACGCTGGGGAATATTCCTATTTTCTATCTCTTCTTTTCCTTTGCAGATCCATGTAGGAAACAGCATTCCTCCATGAAAGATCTCTTTATCTTCTGAAAACAGTTTCTGTAACCTCTCTCTCTTCATTGCTCTGCCTCCTCTTTCTTTTGCTCCTGTTTTCATTCCAGGACTATGAGGAAACCTGTTGTTTCCCCATAGCCCTAAAATGAACCTGTTTCACACACCATACCGGCAGGGCTTTCCCTGCCAGCATGATTTTTTTATTTTCTCACCCCGGTGTGAACGGGAGCATGTAGAACCGGCCCGGCTGGCCGCCTGACACCCTGCAGCCCCCTTTCCCGCTGCAGCATGTCCCAGACGCTACCCTGGTTGCAGTGTTTTTATGCAAAGGTATCATTATCATCCGGCTTTCAGGCTGCCTGCCACCAACAGCCTATGTCTGGGCGCTGCTCACACTTTTCCTTCATCTTCTACGATTCCTTGTTTGATCCGCTTCTTTTCTGCCTTACCTGCTGCCACTGCGGACAAATGTATCTTCGCACAGCTCATGACCCTGCATCACACAAAATAGAATGTGCCGAAATGTTTTGTGTCCTTTAAGATATTTCTATATTTTAGCGTCAGAAATGACACGTTTGTTTCAAAAAAATATCACCATACCGATATTCAGTTTTCAAGGTTCTCTCCGGCTGAAAACATCAGCCTGCCAAAAGACACCATAACCCTGATGTGTTTTGGCAGACTGTTTTCTGTCTGCATTTCTCTTTATTTCTTTAACCGGATAATCATATCTGCCCAGAATTCTGTGTATGCCTGCCGCATTAACTCCAGAAGCCGGGCTTCGGTAATTCCTGTAATTACATTTTCTTCTTTCTTTTCCGGTTTTGGTTCCTGTACTTCCAGTGCTTCTTCCCGTATTTTCATCGTAAGCATGGATAAGGAAGGGGAATTGGCACAGTTAATAAAACCGATATAATGGTTCACCACATCATAATCACCTCTGCAGCTTCGGACAATATCAAACGCATGACGGATTGCCCGTTCTACCCTCTGTCCTGTCGTGCCATGTTGCTGGGCCACCTTAAAATACAGATATGTCGTTTTAATCTTGCTGTCTTCTTCCAGAAGCAAAACACCGTCTACGATATAACCAAATCCTTTTACATTGGCAGGCATTCCCATTTTAAATAATACTGCTTCCACCTTTTCTCTTGATAACATTTCCCTTTTCCTCCTCTATCTGTATTCTCACTTCCTGCTGTCTTGCTGATATTTCTTTAGCCCTTTCTTAATTCCCTCTATGGAATAAATCAAAAGGCTAGTTTCCCTTTCATCACAATCCTGTACCAGATACCAGATTTTTTCTTTCAGCATCATATCTTTTTTCGCTGTCCCCATGTGTATAAAGTGTTCTTTTATGGGAATATCCATAGCTTCCAACAGCCGGATATAGGTTTTCATACCCATAGCTCTGGCATGTGTTTCGATTTTGGCCAGATGGGATACAGAAATATCCGCTTTCTCTGCAAGCTGCTCCTGAGTCAGTCCCCTGGATTCCCGCAAGGCTTTTATAGCATCTGCTACAATATAAAGTTCATTCTGCATTCTTTTATCTCCTCGTTGATTACACGCTCTATTATAATTACAAATCCTTTCCCTGGTAATGGACTATGGAGGCAAGATTTCCCAGTTTCATTACCATTTCTTTCCTTTTTTGGTTTTAGAGATTTATTATATCTGAACGAGTTGAAAACGATTTTTGCACCATTTACGAAAAAGCACTGCATTATCTCTTCATTTAGACATAAAAAAGGAGAGAACGTCACATATCGACTCCTCTCCAATAGCTTCTATTCATCTAAGATATTTGCCAATACATAGGCTTACTTGTTTTTTTCTTTCCAGGAACCTCCGTATCTCTTTCACACTATCTAATATGGGAATGGACGGGGCAGACGGGCTGCATACTGGATCTTGACTGGACATTTCCAGTGCGTTAATAAATGCTTCTGCCTTTTTGGGGTCTTCAATCACAAGCTCTGTAAGGATACTTGATGTAGCCATATAGAAAGAACCTCTTTTCTATCTTAAAAAATTCTTTCGTAAGAAGATCCTGCAGTATTTTCTATACGCCAAGACCTGTACTCTCCATTTTTATTTATGTAATAAAGTTTGATCCAGCATGTTTTTAATTTCATCTGGAAGACCGTCTATCGTTGCATTTTCATCTAAAAACAGTAAATTTGTATATTTTTTCGCATCATTCGGCGCTGAAAAAATATGAGTTACTGTATATGCTGTTCTACTTTTAGAAAAGCAATCTTCATCTCGCAGCGATTCTACTACAAAGCAATCGCCCTTTTGCTGCCCCTTATCATCATACTCTTTATTTAAGCATAGAGTAAAATTAAGATCTGTTGTGCCAAACTTATAAGTTCTCGTGTCTGTAACAATCTCTTCCAGCATAAATCCTTCTGAGCCAGCCAGCATTGCAATCTGTCCGATATGCTTAATCTTACGCTTACACAATGAAAAAGGGTGCTGCGGTGTAAAAAATATCTGCGAAGCCTGAAGCATCTTTTTTGCTGCATAACTATAAAACTTTTTTGTTGAAAGGTTCGTGGCCACACCTGTCAAGTGCCTAAAATTGGCAGCTTTATAAAGCACCTCAATATATCTGCCTTCAAATACATATAGAAATCTTTTACCTACTAAATGCTTCCTATACAGATCGGCAGCTATTTTAATCTCCTGTACGATTTTCTCTCTATCCTGTTGTTTTCCCATCTATCTTTTCCCAATCATCACTATAATATAAAAACAGCACCGGACAACTTTTTGTTATCCAGTGCCCATAATCTTAAAAAGCGGTTTTATGCTGGCTGTCAGCCGCGACATCCTTCCGAATGTCTAAAATGTCGCCGGTATCATTGAGTCCCCGGCGCGGACTCACCGTATCTCCCTGGTGTGGGCGTAATACCCTTCCGAGTATCAAATAGTCCCAGTAATTACCCTGCCCGGGCACAGTACAGCTTTTACGTGCCGCTACACGAAACCTTTTGGCTTAATTATATTATATGCGATACCCTAAGAAATATCAATAGTTTCCACAAAAAATTGATTGGTTGTATCTTATTATAACCCGTTACTTACCGTTTCAATAAACGCTCCCTAGAAGCTGTATCCAATACTATTTTATGAAAATCCAGCATTGCGTGCTCTTGCATCAGTTTCTCACCAAGTTTCACAAGAGGATTGGTTTCCCATTCCGAATCAATTACTGTTTGATGATAGTATCTTGCATAAGCAAATCCCTCAGCTACCGCATCTGAATTTTCAAATATTCCCACTATTGCATCTGTAAACTGTACAATGATTGAGCTCCCAAAAATCCCCTGCAATTCTTCCGCATTCGCATCATCATATTTCTCTACATCAAAAGACAAAGAGAAATCATACGTATTCTCTTTTCCGTCTTCTGTTTCATAAGAAATTGTTCCAAAAATATCTCCCTTGCCAGACGGAAGTTCGATTGACTCTGAAAGCTCTAATTCATATTCAATGTTATTGAACGCTGTCGTTGCTTCAAACATTTGTGATATACAGGCACCTTCTTTTTCATAAATATCTTTCTGTAAAAAGGAAATAGGATTATACTCCATATTTTCCCATATCTGTTTTCCCTCCACTGTCCGTTTACACAAGGAATCTAAAAGCAACATCATTGTTTCCTGATCTATTTCTTCATATACGTTCATAGTCAGCCTCCTTTTTCTTTGGATAGTCCACAAAAGCTCTGTAAGAGTTTATCTCAATTTCTAGTTACAACGTGATATTTAGTCAAATGACGTATGTACGCGCCTTCTTATAGTTGCCAATATTATATGGCGTATCTCCCAAAAATTCAATCAGAATATACAAACTTTTACTCACACTATCCTGCCTTTACATCTTTTTTAGTCTATACCCTACATTGATCAATGTTTCTATAATATCATGCCCCATCTTTTTTCGTATCTTCCATACTACGTGTTCCACTGTTTTGTACGGAATCTGATCATCATAATAATTACTCTCCCAGACCGAACAATAGATATTCTTCTTTGGGATAATCCAATTTGGTCTTTGGGCTAAAAGATACAGAACTTCAAATTCTCGCGGTGACAAATTTATCTCTCTTTTTTTATAAAACACATTATAGGACATAGGATCTAATTGCAATTCCCCATTTCCCAATATCACATCTGACTTATATTCTGGAAAAACATTTCTCATTTTTCTTCCTCTATTACACTATTGTTTTCTATAATAACTTCAATTAACTTTCAACAAAGTTTTCATATCTCCCACAGCTTGAATATTTAGCACTTCTACGCCAGGGTCAATTTTTCTAATCAAATTTGTCAATGTTGATCCCGGACCTACTTCAATAAACAAATTTACCCCTTGTCTTATCATTTCTTTTATACTCTGTTGCCATTTCACAGAAGAAACAATTTGCTCAGAAAGTAACGATTTAATATCACAACTATAATTAATATATTTTGCATTAACATTTGATACATAGGGAATGATAAAATTATTAATTTGTACATCTTTCAAACTAATTTCAAGTTTCTTTTTAGCCGTTTCTAATAATGGCGAATGAAATGGTCCACTAACATTTAACGGTAAAACCATCTTTGCTCCTTTTTTTTGAAATATTTCATACGATGCTTCCACTACAGCCTTTTCCCCTGTTACGACTATCTGTCCGGGACAATTATAATTAGCAATGTATATATTACCATTCATCTGATTACAAATTGCCACCACCTCTCTTTCAGAAAGGCCAATAACCGCAGCCATTGCACCGCCTGTCGGGAAAGCCTCTTGCATATATTTTCCTCTTTTTTTGACTAATAAAAATAAGTCTTTTATATCAATCACATTTGATGCTGCCAATGCAGTATACTCACCTAAGCTTAACCCAGCATTAACATTTGAAGTGACACCCATTCCATATACACATTCTAAAATTGCTAATGACGTAGTAAAAATTGCAATTTGTGTATATTTTGTTTCATGAATTCTACTGTCAGAACTATCAAAACAGATTTTTTTTACATCTATATTACAAATTTCAGATGCATAATCATAAATTTGTTTTGCTTTTTCATATTGATTATAAAAATCTTTTCCCATACCAGAATATTGTGCACCTTGTCCCGGAAAAACAAATGCAATATTTTTTGCCATAACGAACCTCCTATACTCTTATGTATAAAAACTCTCGTATTGCTTCATCTACAATACAAGAGTTTTTATTATTCCATATTTACCAATCCCTCTTATCAATAGTACTTATTGCAAAATATGTTCCGAATTAAAATAATCTGTGATCTTTTGTAAAATGGGATTTACTTTTTTTGAAATGTCGGAATAAATCTTTTCTACTTCATTTTGATAATTATCACATACGTCAAATTCTTCAATATATGTAAATTTTGTTCCCTGATTATCTTTTTCTAAAACATAGATAACAACTAAATATTTAAATGGTCCCATTGGTTCTTTACGCTGTGTAATAATTACATTTTTTTCTGGTATAAATACCCTTTCAGATTCCCAATACCCAACATTCTTTACTTCTATACCATATCTGATGATTCTTGGTTTTTTAAAAATAATTTTTGTACATACATTTGCAGACGAATTCATTTCTTGAATAAAGCTATACTCAGACATTCTTTTAAATATCTCTTTTGTTGTACCTTTTAAAATTATCTCCTTTTTTATTACAGGCACTCTCCATAACCTCTTTTCTATAACATGCCAATTTCTATACTATTCTTTAAATTCACGAAGGAGCATAGCACTATTAATTCCCCCTCTCCCCCTTGCAATTTGTAATACTGTATTGATATTTCTATGCAAAGCTTTATTAGGTGTATAATTCAAATCACAATTTGAATCCTGATCCTCATAATTTATTGTGGGAGGTACTGTGTTATTTTTGATTGCCAAACAATTAATAATTGCATCTAATGCCCCAGCAGCCCCAAAAGTGTTTCCAAACATTGATTTAGGACAGCTTAAAAATACTGTACCAATTTCTTTTCCCCAAATTTCCTTTAATACATTTGTTTCAATGACATCATCTTCCCATAGAGCAGCACCATCTAAATTAATATAATCAATTTCATCATACGATATATTTGCTTTTCTAATGCAAGATTCTATTACCTCTTTATATTTTTTTCCATTTTTATTTTTTTCTTTATGATGAACCCCATCACAATTATTACTAAAGGAAAGAATTTCACCGTATATTGGCGCATTGCGCTTTAATGCGTGTTCTAATTCCTCAATTACTAAGGTACCTGCCCCCTCCCCAAGAATCATTCCATTTCTTTTTAAATCATATGGACAATAACAAGCATCTCGTTTTTTTGATAAAACATCACTACTTGAAAACAGTGACATTCCGTATGGAAATACTCCAGCCTCTGTGCCGCAAACCAAACAAGTATCTAAACGATTCAACATAATCGATTGATATGCATACCCCAGTGCAACATCAGAACTTATTCTATCTGCTACAAAAGTTTTACTATAACCTTTTAATTTGTAAAAAATTGAGATTTGTCCTTGTGGTGCAGTATAGAACCATGAAATAGACTGATAGGGACTTACACACTGCCAACCTTCTCTATATAAATTATACAATTCTTTCTCACCAAACCCAACTCCTCCAAGACAATTGCCTGCAAAAACCCCCATTCTGGTTCTATCAACCATTTCAAGATTTATCATAGAATCGTCTAAAGCCATCTTTGTTGCAGCCATAGCATAATGTGTAAATTCATCTAATTGCCTAGTAAGCATAAATGGAAATCCGTATTTCTTAATGTCAAAATTTTTTACTTCCCCAGCAATTTTTACATCAAAATCGCTTGTATCAAATTTCGTAATTGGGCCTATACTTGATTTACCTTGTTTTAACGATTCCCAAAATGTTTCCACATCATTTCCTGATGGTGAAATCACTCCCAATCCTGTTATGACAACTCTTCGTCTATTCATCTGTATACTCCTTTTTATTCAATAACAACTATTATCAATTAGTCTATATATTTCTTTAAAATCATGGCTGCATGAAGTCCACCGAATCCACTGGCATTTGTTAAAACAACATTTAAATTTTTTTCTCTTCCACAATTGGGTATATAATCCAAATCACATAGTGCATCTTTCTTGTTATAATTAATTGTAGGTGGCATAAAATTATTTTCCAATGCCAGACAACAAACAATTGCTTCTACTGCACTAGCCGCACCAAGAGGGTGACCTGTCATTGATTTTGTACTACTCATCGGTATTTTATAGGCCAGCTCACCAAATACTTTTTTATAGGCGCCTGTTTCATTTATATCATTTTGTTTGGTTCCACTACCATGAGCATTGATATAATCAATCTCAAATGGTGTGACATTAGCTTCCTCTATTGCAATTTTTATTGCTCTTGATAAATCCTCACCATCTGGCTTTAAACCTGTCATATGCATGGCATTATTTACTGAACCATATCCCGCAATTTCTCCGTAGATATGTGCACCTCTATTTAAAGCATGTCCAAGTTCTTCTAAAACTAATATCCCTGCTGCTTCCGCTAAAACAAATCCATTTCTTGTATCATCAAAAGGTCTGGAGGCCTTTTCTGGCGGATTATTATTTGTAGAAAGTGTTCCTATTGCTTCAAAGGCAGCAATAGTTATAGGCGTTATTGGAGCCTCAGCCGCTCCGCATATCATTACGTCCAATTCCCCACACCGTATTTGATCATACGCAAATCCTATAGAATCAATTCCTGTTGTACATCCTGTTGCCATTGTACAACAGGTTCCATTAAAACCATAACGATATGATACTTCATTTGAAGTTGTATTAGGCATAGAGCGTGCATATGCATAAGGTGATATATCTTCCGGATTTACCACCTCTTTTCCATTATTGGTTAAAACTGAAAATTCTTCATCCATGAATTTTGTGCCTGCTACTGCATTTGCAATATTAACGCCTACTCTATTTTTGTCTATTTTAGATAAATCTATTTTTGAATCTTTAACAGCTTGATCTGTACATAAAACTCCAAATTGAGTAATCCTATCCATTCTTCTAATTTCACGTAATGTTAATCCTAATTGCTCTGGCTTAAAATTTTTCACATAACCGTAAGCCTTAGATTCAAAACCGAATTTTTCCAGTTCTGGCATATCGCATATACCACTTTTTCCTTCCTTATTATTTTTCCAGAATTCTTCTTTTCCTATGCCTATAGGCGTAATTAGTCCTATCCCCGTTACGACAACTCTTCTCATCTGAATCTCCTTATAATATATCTTTATTTACAGAATAATAAAATGGCATAAAAGATTTTCAAAAAATTCCAAGCACAATTCACAAATCTTTCCTTGCCATTTTATTGATATTTTATTATAATTCTGTCTTGCTGCTAACTATGCCACTCTCAATTTTTTCCTTAAAAATTTGAAGTTCTTTCTTACTACCTTTATTAATCATTTCTTCAACAGCCTCTTCAGTAAATCCTGAATTTTTATCCATACTAAAGTCCTGTATCCAAGTCATTTTTGTTCCTTCTTTTTCTACTGATAAAACAACATCAAGTATCCAATGTCTAAATGGGTACATAGGCTCTAGTCTTACCCCTCGTGCACACATATTAGTAACATCTATAATTCTCTGAGATGTCCAAATTTCAACCGGTTCCTCTTCTTTATTCCCCGTAACTTGAAAAACAATCTTTCTCCTTCCATCTAGCAATTCCTCTTTTTCAAGTATTTTTACATCTTGATAGTTATGTAATTCCGGCCAATTTCTAACATCATTAATAATCTCGAACAGTTCGTTCATCTCTTTTTTTATTATGATAGAATTAACTGTATATCCCATAAAAAACCTCCTTATGCATTGTTATCTTTACTATTTGCAGCAAGTGTTGACAGAATAGATTTAACTGTCGTCCATTTTATTGCTTGACTATGAGTAACTTTAACGCCAGTTTCCTTTGATAAGACACTTGCTAACTCTACTAATGAAATGGACTCAAATCCCAATTGATTAACTAAATCTGTATCTGAGTTAATTGTGTCTTCAATACCAAACCTCTCTTTTAAAATTTCGTAAATTTTTTGTTCCATTTTTATACCTCCATTTTTATATATTTTAACTGAATAATCAGTTAAATCTCACTATTCAATAATAGCTACCGCTCTAACCCATGCAGCTCCCATTTCTTTTAATTTAATAGGGAAGCAGCAAAACTTAAACCCATAATTCATTGGGATCTTATCTAAGTTTGTAAGCCTTTCAATATGGCAATATTCTTTTTCTCGCCCATAAAAATGAGCCGGCCATAAGCATTTTTTGTCATTCGTTCTATAATACTGCTTTACCATAGCCATGAATGGTCTATCTAATGAATAGCAATCTATACCTATTATTTTCACACCACTTTCAACTAAAAATTTTGTTGCTTCTCTTGACATGCCAGGAGCTTCATAAAAATAATTTGGCTTACCCCACTTTTTATCCGTATCTGTTCTTATCAGAACAATATCGTTTTCTTGAATGTAATATTCAATTCTTTCTAACTCCTTTTTTACATCTTCAACACTAATCTCTTCACATGGACCTTTATTGCAAAAATTCAATACAACTCCATTTCCATAACACCATTCCAATGGTATTTCATCTATTGTTTTAGGTTTTTTTCCTTCACATCTTGTTCCAAAATGTGAAGGAGCATCTAAATGTGTTCCTGTATGAACAGACAATGAAATCCTTTGTTCGTTGATAAACTCTTGATCAGGAAAGCTTTTTTTAGTTATACGTTCTTTCCCTGACATATAATGAATCACTGCCATTGCCTTATCTTTCAAACTACGTTTTCCCATAAATATTATTTTTCTTCCAAATTTAGAGCCCCCTGAATGTGGTCTTGTTTTTATTTTGATTGACATAGGCTCAGAAAGATTTGGTTCAACATTAAAACTAAGATCTATTATTTTCATACTGCTATTCCCCCTTATACAAAATACTAGAAATATATTCATATTTTTGTTTTTTAATCTCACTTAAATTGTTTGAAATATAAAAACTGAGATCTGTCAAATCTCTATGAATAAACTCTGTATATTGTCTGCGCAAAGATTTTAGTGCTAATGCTTCTTTCTCGAAGTCTTTCAAATCATCGGACAAAATATAATATATTGCCCAATAAAATCGAAGTATAATTTCCATAACTTTAGGTTTATTAATAGAGTTTGCTTTTTCCAAATACCTTAAAGATTTTTCCATATCATTTGATATAAATGCTAATTCTGCTGCATTTATATAATAGTTATAATTATAAGGATTCTCGACAAACAACTGCTCATAATAGGAATATGCTTTTTCTTTTCCTTTTAATTCTTTAAGAAAATATGCGTAACGTTTTGATACCCAACTGTTATTTTTATCTTTGTTTAAGGCTACTTTATAATAATATTCTGACCGACTATACTCTTTTATTCTTTGAAGAAAAAAAGCGTAATGACTTATATACCATGCATTATCGGGCTCTATATCAATAGCAATTTTATAATAAAAATCTGCCATTTCATTTTTTCCCACTTGTCCTAACAAATATGCATAATAGCCAATCTGAATATTATAATTTTTATTTATTTTTAAGATTTTATTATAATACTCAAGCGCATCAGAATATTTTCCGATTTTTCCCAAACAAATGCACATGTTTAAAAATATATCTATATCTACTCTTTTTTTATCCAAAATTTTCCTTGCTATTTCAATGCTTTCAAAATATCTCATATTCTTTTGCAGAGAAATTGCGTATTCTTTTAGATTTCCTATTGAAAGCTGCTCTCCTTTATGAAACAATATATCATATACTTTTAAACAATTTTTATAATCCTGTTCTCTGTAGTATTCATGCGCTAGTGTAAGATCTTCTGAATATTTTTGCATACGTAACACCTTACCTTATTTATTCTATACTATGTAGAATTTTAAATTTTCTTATCTCCATTAAAGCCTTTTTATATCCTCCTGCATCTTTAAAAGAAATAGAAATTTTTTCTACCGCTTCTTTATATTTTCTTTCCGTAATTACTCTTTTCATGGAGTCCGATAATAATTGGGGAGATATATTATCTTTATTTAAACAAATAGTAGCTCCTAGCTCTGAAACTCTACTAGCAATATATCTTTGATCAGCACCTATAGGAATTGTCACAAATGGTACATTATTATATATTAAGTCACTTGTACTATTCATTCCTCCATGAGTTATTGCTCCTTCCACATATTTAAGCATTTCTGATTGTGGTACATAATTTTGTACAATAAAGTTCTCTGGTATATGAAATTTTGATATATCCATTTTAAATGCACTCATTACGACTATCCCATCATAGTCAGAAAATGCTTTAAAAAACGTTTCATACAGTTTGGTGTCAATACTATTAAATACTGTTCCTAAAGAAATATATATTACTTTTCTACCGTTTATTTTTTTAAATGGAAATTCAATTTTTTCTTTTCTATCATAAACCGGTGGACCAATAAAAAGAAAACTATCATCATATTCTTCTTTTATGTTAGAAACAAATAATTCAGATGTATATGCAATATTTAATTCCCCTTTATTAAAAAACAGATCTAACATGGGGGGCATCTGTACCCCATATAAAGTTTCTAATTTCATATAGAGTTTCTGATATGTGTCCGTAGCTTTATGATTTTTTATAAACTCTTCATTTCCTTTTTCCATAAAAACTTTTGGTTTCGCAAATACGGCAAAAGAAGAGATAGCCGGGATGTTTAATATCTGAGATATTTTCCCTTTAATCAGATAAATAGAGCCCTTCTCAAGACACATATTCAAATTTTTTCTATATACTTTTACATCTTTATAACTGAAATTTACATCTTTTATTTCGATTTTTGATATATCCATTTGCTTCACCCTACAATCTCATTAATTCGATCCATTGATACTTTTGCCTTCTGGAACTGTCCAATTACAAGCATGATTGAGGACAACGGATTAAACATTCTTTGTGTGTACATAATAATTACTGTCAGCTCTCCAAACTGTACCTGTCCGTTAATCACCATAACACCACTGATCGCCAATACAATCAAAAAAGTAGCGGTACTAATGAGCTGCGGTACTGAACGATTATAGGCCATTAACATATTTTGCTTTAGGATTTCATTTCGCAAAGAAGTTTCATTCCTGCAAAACTTATCTATATAATAATTTCTTCCATTTAAAGCCAGATACTCATAAAGATTACTTACAAATTCCTTAATCAAACCATTCCCAATATCCATTTTTCCCATTACTTTTCTGGACTGCCCCATGATTTTTTTGTTAAAGAAAATCTGGATAGCAATAAGAATCGGATAAATCAAAAGCATAAACCAAAAGATAACCGGATTAATCTGTATTAAGATTACCGCTGTAATAATCACAGTCACAATTTGTATCAGCAAATCAGAAAGCATACGGGAAGATAACATTTCTATATTATTAACATCTGCATTCATACTGGTCATAAATAGATTTGATTTCTTCTCTATTTCCTTCCCATCAACCTGAAACATTGCTTGTATCAACAATAACTTGATTTTAACAATAAAACCATTTGACATTTTGCAAAACAGATAGCTCAATGCCAATGCTACTGTAATAGATACAAGCTGGCATATAGCCATATATGCAACATTGGAAATCACAGCTCCTGGATTTTTTGCCGGAACCGCCTTATCCAGAATATTGGTAATTAACTGAGGATAAATATAGGTCACTATAGCGTCCATAGCTACCAATATAATCCCAAACAGATAACCCCATTTATACTTTCGTATCTGCTCCAAAACAACATTCTTTTTCTTCATAACACACATTCCTTCTTAAATGTTCAACCAGATTATACAAGGTACAAACATCACCTACTTTTATGGTATGATACTCCAACTTCGTGATTTTTAATTCCCTATATATCCCGCTGATAAAATCGTAAAAATTAAAGAAATTCACTCCTGTAATTTGGGAAAGAAATGGATACCTGCTGATTTCATCAAGGGAAGATGTGCAGCCAAACTCTAACAATCTCCTATGTACTTTTTCCAAAATCATCTGTCCCACTTCATCAGTCTGGAGCTTTCCTACATACTCTAAATCAATTTCTTCTAAAGGATCATCTGTCTTTTCCAGTATGTTTAATGCCTCCTGTATGCTTTTTATATTCGGTGCTGTTTGCATAGCTCTGGCCAGAATACCTGCCACATAAGCATTTCCCTTTGAAGTTCCCTTAAAAAAATTATATCGTCCGGATTTTCCTGCAACAAATATCGGGGAAATATCCGCCAGAACCTGAACGCTTGCCGCCCTGTCTACAAGAACTTTTTTCTTTGCATCTGGTAATAATTCTCCAACACCAATCACACTTTTATAAATTGCCGGTATGGTATCCTTTGCATTATTACATTCCGAAGCACAGATAATCTTTCCCTGTTTTTCCAGGTCATTACAAATATCCCTCAATTCCTTTTCCATAGCAGAATTAAGCATTTGTGTTACGGAAAGGCTTAAACAGATAAGATCTACCGGTAGTTCCCTGCACTTTTCCAGCGCAGCAAGCAGTAAAGAACTGGTCGTTTTTCCTAATTCATTTACAATTTTTATAGGATAAAATTGTGCCTGCTCTGCAAATTGTAAGATACAATCAATGCAGTTGGTTCCATGACCAAAAACATCATCAAAATTTTTCTCTTCAATAACTCCATCTTCTTCTGCACTCTTTTGAAAAGAAAATCCTTGAATTACATGCTCCATGATTTCCTGATTTTGTGTATCTACACCGGAGTCTACAACTGCCACTTTGGGACTATACATGGAATCCCTCCAATATATATTTATACTTTTTATAAATCCGATAAACAATATCTCTTTCATTGCACTGGAAAGCAGAAACAGTGTAGTAATCTCCGGTATATGCTTTATTAATCAGTTTACATACCTGGCTGGAACAATTCTGCTTAAATGTACAATCTCCGCACCCTGTCACTGGAATTTCGTTAATCTTATGGAGAGCCTCTAATTTTTCCGGCTGTAATCCTTTCCAAACATCTCCTAGCCAATAATCCACTTTATCAGCAGCTAATGCGCATGGGTAAATTCCACCATCCGCAGATATATGGAATGTATTTGTTCCACCGTCACAGCCAGTACGTCTTCTGAAGGTTGCCTCTTTAATATTAAATAATAAATACTGCGCTGCTTTTTTATCTTTTTCTATCATGTAATCCATGATTTTTTCGTAGTTTTCATAATATATCTGCATATCTTGTTGGTTCCATGCAGCTCCGGCATCTAATGCAAAAGTTACTACTCCCATATTCATCTGATCCAGATAAATATAATTTTCAGCCATAGCCGGAAGGGTTTCCTTATTGACAGTCATTCTGACCCGGATGTATTCACCTTGCTCTTTTAAAAACTTTAAGGTTTTCACTACTTTATCAAAGGAAGATTCACCATTTGGATAAATACGGTTTGTATCATTTGTTTTCCTATTTCCATCAATGCTTACAGAAATCTGTACCTTACCCTTTATAAAATCGTAAATATCCTTTTCAAACACTGTTCCATTTGTTGTCATTGTAAAAATGATATGACCATCATATCGCTCTTTTAAGGTTTCTACAATATACCGAATAACATCAAAATTCAGTAATGGCTCACCACCATGTAAAGCTACATTAATCCGTTTTCCTGCTGCAACAGTTTCATCAAATTTATTAGTAAAATATTTGATTGTCTGTTCTGCGGTTTCCAATGTCATTGTTTTAGGCTGCTTATGTACATAGCAGTATTTACAAGCTAAATTGCATCTTTCGGTTACCCAGAATGTAATATTCATACGGTTTCCCCCTTTCTTATGGGATTAGTATACTTACAAAATCTTACCAAATTATTACACTAGAAAAAATATGTACAAATGCAAAAGTGTCCCTGCAGGAAAACCTACAGGGACAGACATTAAATTTTCCTGGTATTTCTACCAGAGTGATGTTATCACCATATCACAGTTATTCGTCCCTTCACGCTTACAATCATGAAGACATTCATCTGGATTACAATACTGAATTTCTACATCAAACGCAACTTCCTGGATTTTTCTCTCCATTTTCTCCATATAGCGTTCCTCCAGTCTTACCAAATTTCTGTAAAATGAGCATCACAGTTATTTGGACCTTCATGATCACAATCATGATAACAGTCACTTGGATCACAGTACTGTGTTTCTACATCAAATGTAGTTTTCTGAATTCTGATTTCTAAATTTTCCATAAAAAATATCCTCCTTTACCACAATGAAGTTACATGTGTGTTACACCAATCCGGTGCTGTTAAACAATCATAGTCACAGTCATCTGGATCGCAATACTGAACCTCTACATCAAAAGGTTCTTCCTGCATTTTCTTTTCAAGCTCTAACATATTCTACACCTCCCTTCATTTATACTCTGGTTTATCAGCACTTTTATGCTGTAAATCATCTTACCTATAGATTTCTAAGGTGTTCTGTAATACTTCCCTTTTCCCAAAGATAAATTCCAACCTCAGAAGCTATGATAGATATTATTAAATACAGTACTATAATGGTAGCTGCTGGAAATAAGGTAAACTGGAAAGTAAACAACCAAATAGAAGAACAAATACCCCTGACTGCTGTCATACTAATTAGTGTTGCAAGTATAAAACCACCAATTGCAGCATAAAAAACATATCCTACACTCTCTCTTATAATCAATTCACGCAATTGTTTTTTTGTTGCACCTATACTTCTAAATGTTGCAAATTCTCGGTTTCGCACAATTAGGTTTGTAAAAATAATATTCACAAGATTTACAATTCCAATTACACCTAAAATTCCTCCAATCAGCACACATAAAATTCTGACCAGCATTTTATAGTTCTCAATTTCAGAGTGCCTTTGTTCTGTAGTTTCAAATCCCACATTGGTAAATTTTTCTGAAATATCCTGTAACATTCTGTTCACAGCCGGAGCATCGTTCTCATCTGCATCAAAAGAATAATTCACTAAGTTACCTTCTCCATACAGTTCTTTAAATAAGCCTTCGCTCAAATAAAACCAAGGACCTAAGATTGTTCCTCCCCCTGTAGAGCTTCCTCCTGATATTTGTTCTGAGTCTATTACTAAAATTTGAGAAAGAACTTCTACCTCTTTTAATGGTTTTCCATCTTTATAAATAGTCACAACATCGCCGACTTTAGGTGATATTTCAATACCATCTGTACTAGGCTTTCCATTATCATTTGCACGAATACCAACTAAAATATAATCTCCACTTTTTAATTTTTCTTTAATAGAAATAATATTTTTTTCTCCTTCTAAAATCTCTATTTTCCCCAAAAAGTTTTCTGAAATTCCGCATACATTACATATGGGTTTCTTATCCTTACCTAAGGTTAACGTACCATAATTGGTTGTTGCACTATTAGTAATTACTCCATCAATTTCTATACTGGGTATTTTGACATCTATTACCTCGACCCCCCAATCAAAACTTATATCAAAATTATATACAGATGCATCTATTGCATTTTTATATAACTTTGTTCCATTCTTAATCATGGCATTCTTTTCAAGTTCTTGAATGGCTTCTTCATTTAAGGACGCAGAAGGTTTGACATAACCAATACTAGGGTTTAATGTATCTGTTGATGCAACTAAATAATCCCTTCTCATTTGTACATTAACATATTTCTCTTCATCAAAACTATTAGAAATAATCCATAAGGAATTGACAAAGACAACACTTAATATAAGCGATGTAAATACTAAAACGGTTCTCTTTCTATTTCTCTGCAGATTGCTTCTTGCTATATTTTTAATAGAGTGAATATCTTTTTCTGCAGTTTTTTTCTTCACCTCTGTATATTTTGCTGTTTCAATCGCCGAATACTTAGCAGCCCTTTTAGAAGGTCTTCTCATGCTCAAAAATACTGTAATCAATACAAAGAAAACTGTTAATATAAAGATAGCTGGGTGTACCGACTGCACAATAGTAAGTTCTTCCTCACTGTATTCCCAATTCTTCAGAATGACTGGTAGCAAAAGTGCCCCTAGCCCATATCCAACAACTAATCCAATCGGAATACCAATAAGAGATAAAAGGAGCATCTGTCTTCGCATTAATCTCTTAATCTGTTTGCCGGTCATTCCAATCGTTTTCATTATTCCAAATTCTTGAATGTCCTGCATAACGCCTATATCAAAAATATTATAGATCAATAGGTATCCACACAAAATAAATAGTGCTCCGAAAAAGACTATGGAAAGACCAACTCCTGTATTTCCGTCTTCTGAATACAACATGGGATTGACTGCTACATTAACATAATTGTTTCCGTCAGCATTTTCTGTTTGTGCCCCAAGACTTTCTGCATATTCTTTAAGATTTTGCTCAATATTCCCTGTATTCTTTACACAAACACTTGCATAATAAGTTCCTAAAATCTCTTTATCAATATCGTATGTATTCTCTGACACTTCAGGATTGTGTTCTAAAAATGTTTCTGAAACGATCAAAAAATTAACTTTAGGACCGCCTTTGTACCAGCCTGACAATCGCATGTCAAAGTTATATTCTTGACCTCTTAATGTAAAAGACACCGGAACATGACTTCCTACTTCTTTTTTTATTCCCAGTTCTTCTAATGCTTGCTCTGATAAAAGCACTTCTTTTTCATCTTCCGGCATCTTCCCTTCTTCCAAGGAAAGATAATACGCTTCCATACCTGCTTTATCCAGATAGTCTATTTCGATAGGTCGCTTCGTTTCCCCTTCCATAAGAGCAATGGGAACTCTTCCTCCCACGCTTTCAAATAAATCAGAATTTTGAACTTTCTGAAATTGTTCTTTGTCCAAAAATCTAAGTTCTGCGTCTGCTTTCATTCCAGATAATTTTAGTTGTGTTTCCTGAATGGATTGCATACCTCCAAATCCAATTTCCAATACTGAGGTAAATAAAATGGTCGTTAAAGTAATTGCCAATACAAGAAGAAGATTTCTCTTCCTATGTACTTTCAGATTACCCTGAACCATTTCTTTCATTATTTTCTTTTCATTACTCATACGATTTTACCATCTCTCATTCTTATAATCCTCGATGCCGTTTCTGCAATTTCTCTACTATGGGTAATCATAATAATCGTCTGATTATAACGCTCCCCTGACTCTCTGAGCAATCTAAGAACTTCTTCACTTGATTCACTGTCCAGGTTTCCTGTTGGTTCATCTGCTAAAACAATATCCGGTTTGGTGATCATTGCCCTGGCAATGGCAACCCTCTGCTGCTGCCCGCCTGATAAGGTATTCGGTAAATTTTTCAACTTATTTTTAATACCCAGGATTTCTACAATCTCTTCAAAATATGCTTCGTCTATTTTGCTGTTTCCCAAATATAAAGGGAGCAAAATATTGCTTTTTACATTAAGTGTTTGAAGAAGATTATAATTCTGAAATACAAATCCGATATGCTTTCTTCGATACACCGTGAGTTCTTCCGATTTCATTTTTGTTATATCTTTTCCATGTATCCGAACCGTTCCCTCTGTCGGATTATCCAATCCGCCCAGCATATTTAATAATGTTGTCTTGCCGCAGCCTGACGGTCCAACAACAGCAATAAACTCGCCTTCTTCAACCGAAAGATTGACATGATCCAATGCCTTTATACAAATCTCTCCAGTACGGTAGTATTTTTTTAAATTTGATGTTTTTACTAATTCCATGTTTTTATCTCTCCTTGTTTTATTTCATCATAGTATCTAATTCTTACCCAATTATTACATTGCAAAAAATTTTTTAAAAAAAGAAAGAAACTCTCTACCTTAGTAAAAAGTTTCCTTCTTTTAATCTGCTAATTAAAGCCTAATTGATTAGAATAAACTTGTAACATGTGTATTGCACTGACCAGATGCAGTTTCACAGTCATGGTCACAATCGTTGGGGTCACAGTACTGAATTTCCACATCAAAGTTTTCGTTCTGCATTTTCTTTTCCAGTTCTTTCATTGTCCCGTCCTCCTTTCTCTGATATTTTATGATTTTAAAGTGTGATGTCACCACAAATCATCTAATCATCTCATTTAGTAAATACCTACTTCTTTACCAAATTTATAAATATATTTACTTAACATGATCTAATGCCTTTACGCAAATCCCTCCAGTACGATAATATTTTTTTTAATTTGATGTTTTTACCAATTCCATTGTTCTTACCTCTCCTTGTTTTATTTCATCATAAACCCTAATTCTTACTGAATTATTACCTCCCCCCCCCAAAAAATTAAAAGGGAACATTCATCTCATGATAGAGGAAATGTTCCCTTCGTTCATTCTACTAATTAAAAAAGTGAAACGCCAAGAATCACCTTAATTACGTTTTACCAATATGGCACAATATGTGTGTTACACCAGCCCTCTGAAACCTCACAATCATGCAAACAATCATCTGGATCACAATACTGTACTTCTACATCAAACAATTCTTCCTGAATTCTTTTTTCCATATAACATTCCTCCGTCTTACCAGAACTCCGTAATATGCGCATTGCAATAATTCGGTGCTGTTTGGCAATCATGTAAACAATCACTTGAATCACAATACTGTACTTCTACATCAAAGCTTTCATTCTGCATTTTCTTTTCCAGTTCTTTCATTGTCCCTTCCTCCTTTCTCCGATATTTTATGATTTTAAAGTGTGACGTCACCACAAATCAACTTATTTAGTAAATACCTACTTCCTTACCAAATTTGTAAATGTACTTACTTACTGTCTTTATCGCATTTTGGACTGACTGATTTCCGGCTGAGTCATAAGTATCTTTATTCTGTGCCATTCCAACCAGTGCTTTTGCATCTTTTGCAGCGCTATAAAGCATATCTCCTACTGCTGTATTCTCAGCGCTGCTATAAATATCTGCACCAAAACTGTTCCCTGCTATGGTATATTCGGTACGGTGTTTGTCCACATACTTTTCAAAATCCGAATGATTACTGTTTACTGCTGTCAGGTTAGACGCATGATGTGGCTCATTCAAATCTGATACATAATGTGTTCCCTTTCCTATGTATTCCATAGCCTTATCTGTATATCCATCTTTATATGCTGCAACTGCACTTTGATAATAGGTTTCTGCTCTGGTTCGTGCTGTAGGATTTTTCTGTCCCATCCAGTTTTTTCCGGTATCCGGATCATAGAAATGTCCTGCAAACGTTCCATAATCGGTTTCGTTTCCCACTACATCTGGCCAATCTGTATATTCACATATCATAGCAGCCTTTGTATTTAAGATACTGGCACCTTTATCATTATTTAAAATCTTCAAGGCATTCGATACGATATACTGGTGTGTATGATCTACCCCGCCGCTGCTAAAGCGCTCATCCGGATTTTCTACATGCTCAATGGGTGCGCCTGGTCCGTAAATTTCATCTGAACCATTCGAAATATCAAGAACCTGTTGCGGTAAATCCTGGGATTCCGCTGCCGATACCGTCCATGTTGGCGATGCAGAAACACCTACCAAAACCATTGCCAAAAGTACCCCTAGTTTTTTACATTTCATATCTAGTACCTCCTGTTTTTTCTTATTAGTATATCCGTAGATTCTTACCAAATTATTACAATTAGTGCATTTAAAAAAATATTTTATCTGAAAAAAATCATTATTTACTTTTGCATTTTTTACAATTATAATACATCTTGAAAACCGTAAACGCTCTTTATAGTATAGAAAAACTTAGAAATTTAGAACAGAAGGAGTGGGAAACTATGCACCGTATCTTAATTATTGAAGATGATTTCTCCTTAAATAATACCCTGGCTTATAACTTGCGGACAGCGGGCTATACTGTTGACTCTGCATATAATGCAAAAGAAGCCTTTGAATATTTAAAACAGTATCATTACATTCTTCTGATTTTGGATATTAACCTTCCTGACGGAAATGGATTTGAATTATATTCAGAGTTGAAAGAAAAATCAAATGCCAGTATTATCTTTTTAACCACAAATGATTTAGAAAATGACATAGTGAAAGGATTTGACCTGGGTGCTGATGACTATATTACAAAGCCTTTTTCACCTGTCGTCTTACAAAAGAAAATAGCTGTTTTAACAAAATATATCACAGAAAAACAAAAGGAAACCATATATGAAGACGGTAATCTCTGCATCAATTTCTCGCAAATGACTGCGACACTGGACAAAGTTCCCCTGGAATTATCCCCTTTGGAGTACCGTATTCTGCAATATTTTATTGTGAATAAAAAGCATATTTTAAAGCGGGATCAGCTTCTTGAGCATCTCTGGGATTTCTCCGAAAACTTTGTAGGTGATACTTCCCTAAATACTGCTATTAGCAGACTCCGAAAGAAAATCGAAGCCAGCGGGCATCGTTATATAAAAACAATCTATGGAACTGGATATATGTGGATAGGTGACTGATATGAAAAAAACATTTTCTTTAAAAAAAATATATATTATAGTTTCCCTGCTATTTCTATTGATATTTTCAGGAACCTGTATCATATTGCGTACACTTACATCAGATCCTAAAGTATTTTTACTTTTTACCGTTTTCACTTTCCTTCTGCTTATCTGTGTATTTATTCTCTTTTGTACGATTTTCCACAAGCTCACCTTGTTTACTTGTGAACTTCATAAAACATTGGACAGTATGATTGAAGGAACCTATTTTTCCCCTGATGAAAAGTATGACGAAACTTTACTATCACAGATCAATCATCATTTAGGAAGATTGTACAGTATATTGGAAAACACAAAAAACTCTGTAAATGCCGAAAAGGTACAGCTCCAGCAGCTAATTTCTGATATTTCTCATCAGTTAAAAACCCCCATGACTACGCTGCGCCTGACAGAGTCCGCTATGGAAAAAGCCATTACAAAACCGCAGGAACTAAAGACTTTATTTCACACAAATACCGCACATCTGAACAAGCTGGAATTTTTAATCTCTTCCCTTGTAAAAATATCCCGTTTGGAAACAGGTGTGATAAAACTATCCCCAAGTTATCAAACGATTGGTGACACCATTCTCATGGCTCTGGAAAATATCGTCTTAGCGGCTGATCAGAAGAACATTCAAATAACTTTTAATTATTCAGAAGACTTTAAGGCGTATCATGATCCCAAATGGACTTCCGAAGCGCTGTATAATATCCTGGATAATGCTGTAAAATACACGAATGAAAACGGACATATTTCCATAGAACTTTTTACCCTGGAAAACTATACCAAAATAGCAATCACTGATTCCGGTATCGGCATCAAAGAATCGGAAATCCCAAAACTTTTCCAACGCTTCTACCGCTCTCCTTCTGTCAAAAACTTTCCGGGAGTTGGTGTTGGGCTTCATCTGGCGCAAGACATTATCAGCCGACAATATGGTTTTATCCACGTGTTTTCTACCCTTCATGTGGGCAGTACCTTTGAAATTTGGCTTATCAACTCAGACTCTCCTAAATAAGAAAAATGCCGCTACAGGTTTTAGTATCACCCGTAACGGCATTTTTCTCTATTATTTTATTCAGCCTTCTCTTCATTACCAGATTTTAAATATGTCATGACCTCTTCCACTGTTTTTCCAGAAGCAAGTAATGCGCTAAAGATTTCATCTTTCTGTTTATCTTCAATCTTTTTCCTAAGTTCTTTTGCTTTCAATCGCAGGTCTTTTAATTCTGCCTCTGTTGTTTTAATCTCCTGTTCTGTCTTCATAAGCATTTCTTCAAGAGAAAGATTTTCTACTTTTTTACGTCTTGGCATACTGTTTCCTCCCATGCTGATATTTTCTTCATTCTACCATTATTGTTCCAAAAATACCAGTCTTTTTATGAATAGCTCCTATCTCCCTCTTCGCTGCTGTTTCTGGTTTTTGGCATATTCCATCTTTTTATTGTATTCGTCCATAATTGCACTTTCCAAATCTGCCTTAAATTCTGCATTGACTGCATGGGCAATGTCCTCCCGTTCTCCTTTTGCAGAATTTTTCTGGGGCATACCTACAAAGGTTTTTCCGTTCCATGCCTGGATCACATGAAGCTGCTGGATTGCCAATACGTCCTGCAGACGAATGGCAACATCTGCCTTAAATGTATCGCTTCCCTGTACCGGATTTACACTCAGATTGTAATACAGTTCTTCCTCTCCCCAACAGCCCTTACAGTCTGTTTTCGTTTCTGTCATATTCTCATAGGCTTCCCTTACGGTATCCAACACTTCCTTTTGAAATTCCTTATCCGTAAACCGGAAAAAAGGAACATACTCCCCTGTTTCATAATCTCTGTAACGGGGCATATCGAGATACAGATTTCCTTTCGAGGACTCTTTAATTGCAAGGCTTTTCACACAGAAGGCCTCATCAAAGGTAATGGTAGCAAATCCTTTCAGGTTATTGATTTTTCCTTCTTCCTGTTTCAATTCCGGTTTATATACTCTGATATTATATTCCATATTGTGATCTCCTTTTCTACTCTATTTTTCGTTACCGAACTGCTGTCTGGCATGGAAGATTTTTAGTTTCCTCCTGCACTTCCACACACTCCTCCTGGTCCTTGATTTCCAGTTCTGCATCAATCTCCATCTGCCGGGTAATATTCTCTTTTAAAAGCTCCTCATACGGGAAGGGCTTTTCATATTCCTGCTTTGCATTTTTTATCTCATTTTCGCAGGTCTTAATTTCTTTTTGAACGTCCTCCACTGCTTTATCAAGGGCATTCAAGCGGTTTTCTATACGGACCATGTTACCGGAGTCACTGCTTTTTAACTCCACACTATACTCCTTCTCTCCCTGAAGGAACAAGATCGGTCCCAGCATATCATTTTGGACAGATACCTGAAACCCCTTATATATACCGACTTCGTGCCTGGTAAAAGCTGTTACCCCTTCTATAATCCCACGCAGAACTTCACCTGCTTCTTTGTGTTTTTCATAAACTTTTCCCTGCAGCGTGATTGCAAACCCCGGCTGTACTTCCATAGCCTGGTTCCTGCGCTCCAAATCCTTTTGAAGTAATTGCAGTTCTCCCTTCAGGCTTTGTATCCTTTTCGGATACTGGAAAGTGACCGCATCTTGCAGGGTAAACCGTTTCCCTTCATGTGCAGCTTTTAGAATTCTCAGACGTGCCACTTCATTATCTACTTGTATTTTTTCCATAATCAGGGGATTTTCGGAAGCTACCGCTTTAATTTCTGCAAAATTTAATACGGTTTCATCTATATCCTCACAGATCCTTGCCAGTTCCCGGCTGGTAAATACCTGGCTGATAAACCGCTGTTTTGTTTCTACAATGCCCCATAAATAAGCATCAAAAGAACCCTTTGTTACATAGCGGTAAATATTGACTTCCTCATTTTCATTCCCCTGGCGGATAATGCGCCCTTCCCGCTGTTCAATATCAGAAGGTTTCCAGGGGCAGTCGATATGATGAGCCGCCACCATTCTGGTCTGGATATTGGTTCCTACCCCCAGTTTTTCGGTACTTCCTATAATAATCCGTTTCCTTCCGGCTCTGACATCGGAAAACATACGGTCCCTCTGTTCATCTGTTTTTGCATCATGGATAAAACAGATTTCTTCCTCTGGAACACCTCTGGTAATCAGTTCCTGTTTTAAATAATCATAGACGGTAAACGCTTTCCCAGGTCCGGGTGTCCCAATATCCGAAAAAACAATCTGGGTTCCTTTCTGTTCCTGGGACTGTACATATTCCTGGTAAATGTTTTCTACTGCTTTATTCAGTTTGGAATCCGAATCTACCGGAGCATAACTGTCCAAAAGCCGGGGATCTGTACCCAAAAGCCTTGCTTCCCCGGTAATCCGGAGCATATTGTCGTCCTTTGGATCTACCACACCTCTATGGATTGCTTCTGCCCTTTCCACCATTTCCTGCATACGTTCTTTGACATAATCAGAGGCTTCCGATACTACAACCTTATATTTTCCGTCCTTTAATTCTGGCCGCTTAATATCTAGCATATCAGGCAGAATAATGTCTGCTACTTCTTTAAACAGGTGTATCAGTTCCGGCAGATTGATAAACTTATTAAACCTGGTCCGCATCCGGTAACCAGTACCTTCCGGTGCCAGTTCCAAAGAGCTGGTAACTTCCCCAAACACAGAAGCCCATGCATCAAAATGGTAAATCCCCTTTTCGTGAAGCCGCCTTTCCTGCAGATATAACTGCATCACATAAAGTTCCACCATTGAGTTTGACAGAGGGGTTCCCGTTGCCATAATGACGCCCCTTCCCTGATTTTTTTCGTTGATATACTGGATTTTCATACGCATATCCATAGCCCTCTGGGAACCGCTGGAACCCAGACCCGCAACATTGTTCATTTTCGTAAAAATTTCCAAGTTCTTGAACAGGTGCGCTTCATCTACAAATAAGGCATCTACGCCTGTTTCTTCAAAGTACATCACATCATCTTTGATTTCTTCATTGTTCAGTTCTTCGATTTTCTGCAACAGTTTTTTCTTTCTGCTTTCCATCTGCTTTATGGACCAGTTCTTTCCCTCTTCTTCCCTTGCCCGGTTAATGGCTTCTATCAGTTGCTCTGCCTGCTCTTCTATCATGGCTCTTTGCCGGTCAGGGGAAATGGCAATTCTCTGGAACTGAGTATGACCGATAATAATACAGTCATAATCCCCTGTTGCCATTCTGGCAATCATGCGCCTGCGGTTTTCCTTCTGAAAATCTTCTTTTCTGGTAATCAGGATCTTCGCATCTGGGTAGGCGCGCAAAAATTCCGCCCCCATCTGGAAGGTCAGGTGGTTCGGAACGGTAAGAAGGGGTTTCGTTGCCAGCCCCAGCCTCCTCATCTCCATACAGATACAGATCATTTCCAGAGATTTACCGGCGCCTACTGTATGGGCAAGCAGGGTATTTCCTCCACACAGCAATGCCCTTGCTACAGCATTTTTCTGATAAGGACGCAGCTTTAACAGGGGGTTCAGTCCCGGCAGTTTTAAATAAGAGCCATCATAGCTTCGTTGTCTGTCGCAGTTAAAGGTTTCATTATAAAAATCCACATATTTTTTTCTGCGCTTTGGTTCCTTAAAAATCCAGTCCCGGAAGGCTTCTTTTATCTGCTCCGCCTTATCCCTGGCAAGCATGGTTTCCTTCCGATTAATCACATAACGTACTTTTTCCCCTTCCTGCACCCGGTCCCTTATGGTCACAATCCGGCTGTTTAACAGTTCCTCTATAATGCTGATTGCATCCATAAATCTTGTGCCATAGGTTTGTCTGGTACGAATGGTTCCTCCAAAAAAGTTTCCCCTGTCAATATGGTAAGACATATCTGCATCTAAGCGCTCAATCTTGAGGGCATGGCCACTATGAGCGCAATAGTTTCTCTGGTTGTTCTCCGGGATTTCCAAAAGCTCATAGATAAACTGTTCGTAATCCTCATTTTCAATCCAGGTTGTTCCCAGTTTTACACTGATCTCAGGCGCTGTCAGTTCTTTTGGCTGTACCTTTTCCAGTGCTTCCACGTTGTCCACAAACAAGGGATTGTTCTGCGCATAAATCCTTGCAGTACGGAGCTTCTGCCGCACATTTCCGCTTAAATACTCATCTGCGGTTTCCCACCCTGCATTGGGATCTTCTTCCTTTGCCAGTACAGGGTTCTGGTAGATTAACCCTTTTAATTCCTGGAGCATTTCTTTCCTGTTTCCCGGATAAAGGGTGAGCATATAGGGAATATCCACCCGGTTATATTCTGACAGACTGATATGCAGTGCTTCCTGGGCATTCTCCACTTTATCTATCACATCTCTGGGGCGTATGGTCCTTTTGTAAAAAATATCGGCTTTGGTTACATTTTTGTCCTCATCAACTACTTCCAGGGAAGAAAGCAGGGGATAATCATTGTCCTGCCGGAACGCCATTTTATTTGTCCGGTCACAGAAATATCCATGCGTTTTCACAAAGGCATCATACAAACGGTTTAACTGTTCCTGTGCCTTTTTCAGTTCCTGGTCAGAACAATTTTCCTGCTGTATCTGTAAAATTTCACGCACCAGAAGGCGGATTTTATGCATGGCACGTATCCGGCGCTTCACACTTTCCTTTGCCTGACTCCGGTATAAAGACTCCCCTTCCCGGTAATATACTTCGTCCTGTATCACCGTAAACGTATAATTAGGTATCTTTGGGGAAGCAGCTAAGACGTCCTGCTCTTCCTTCTTTTTTTCTGCTATGCTTTCTTCATAACAGTTTTTAGGAAGCTCTCCAACTGCGTCCAAAATTCTTTTTTCCAGGTCAAAGTCTTCCGCTTCATTGACCAGGGCTGTATATTTGGAATCTTTCCCGAAAAACTGTTCAAACCAGACCATTTTCCCAAGCATCATTTCCGGGTGTTCCAGATAATACTCATTTACCGGTACCATGTCTTCCGTAAGCCCTGTATAAGTCCAGATCGGCTCCCCAATCGAAGGCTCTGCTTTTTTCTGAAAAAACAAAAGGTCACTGGTAACTGCGGTATTGGCGCTCTTTCCAAAAGAATCTGCCGGAAGCCGGACTGCCCCTAAAAGGTCTGCCTGTTCTGCCAAATTTTTTCTCACAGCGCTGTCATTTTTATCCAACGTCCCTTTTGAAGTTACCACTGCCAAAATGCCTCCTGGCCGAAGGAGGTCCATGCTTTTCCGGATAAAATAATCATGGACTTTCAACTTCATCTTTTTATATCGGGGATCATACAAACGGAAATCCCCAAAAGGCACGTTTCCTACAATTACATCAAAGCTGTTATCCTCAAATTCCGTTTTTTCAAATCCTTTAATCTGGATACTGGCTGAAGGGTGGAGCTTTTGTGCAATCCTTCCGCTTATGGCATCAATCTCCACGCCATAAAGCTGGGATTTTTGCATACTTTCCGGAAGACCATGAAAAAAGTTTCCAATCCCCATAGCCGGTTCCAGAATTTTTCCCTTCTGGAATCCAAACTGCTCCAGGGCTTTATAAACACCCCGCACGACTTCCGGCGGCGTATAAAAAGAACTGTTGACACTGGCCCTTGCCTGGGCGTATTCTTCTGCGGTCAACAGTTCCTTCAATTCCTGATATTCTTTTTTCCACTCCGGGCGTTTACTGTTAAAAGCATTTGGCAGCCCGCCCCACCCTACATACCCCGCAAGAATTTCCTGTTCTTCTTTTGTGGCATTTCTCTCTTCCTGCTCCAGTGTTTTTAAGATACGGATTGCCCGGATATTTTTCTGATACCGGCTTTTATCCCCACCGGTAAACTGCAACCAGCCTTCTGGGTAATAATAATCTCCGGCTTCTTCCTTGCCTTCTGTCTGGACAGAGGTTCTTCCTTCCTGCCAAAGCTCTTCCTTTTTAAGAATTTCGCTATATTCTTCCCATAATGCCGGAAACCAGGGAAGCAGACGGTACATATTCTCCTGCTGCTCTAAGGTTTCTGAATCTTCGGTATAGGCAATCTGGTCCTCCTCTGCCAGATGTGCAGTAAGCCCGCCAAACTGATCCCAGGAAAGTTCCTGCAGAAAATCTTGGCTTTCCGGCAGGGTGATCTTAATCCCATTTTCCTGAATACAAAGCTCATAGCTTCCATGTTCTGTCCGCACCAGATAATAAGGCTGGCCTTCCGGTACTTCCCGAAGCAAAAGCATCTTCAAAAAATGGTCTTTTTCTTCCGGTAGCTGATTGGTCGTATAGACCAGACAGAGCATTTTCTTTAAAATATCCGCCTGGATATTCTGTTTATAAAAGGCTATGCCAATCTCTTCTAATGGGATTGGTTCCTTTTCCTCAATCACTTCCTGCACTTTCTCTGGCTGTAAGGTTTCTTCCTCTGTTTCTTCCCCATTTTCTAAGGCTTCCTCCGATACAGATAACAAAGGAAGATAGGTCCCTTTTTCAATCCGTTTCCCAATTTCCAAAGAAACTTCGTCCCAGTACCAGAACGCCTCCTTCATGGAAGTTCCCTCACTCCAAAGAATATAAAAACCACTGGAACCGCTTTCTGCGGTCAGGATACCGTCTTTTGTATGGGCTTCTCTTTTTACATCTCCATACAATTCATAAAGATAGGCTTCCCGGTCTGTTTCCTCTGGATTGTTCCGGTAAAACTCATAAATTTTATATGGTATCTCCTGCCCTGTCATTTCCAGAAGGATTTTCTCTTTCTGCCAGTTTTCCGGCTGTGCAGGTTCTATCTCCCCAGACAGAAAAGGAACCGCCGAAGCAGTTCCTTTCTCTGTATCCTCTTCTGTTTTTTCCTGTTTTATCCGATCCTGGGGTGAATGATCTCCTCCATAACCTGTTTCTGCGCTTCCATGTCCGCCTGTATCCGAAGGTTGGTCATTTCCAACGTATTGTAAGGGTCGGTCCTGTCCTCTCTGGTCCAGGTCTTCAGAAGACTTTCTGCCAGTTTCTCGTGGTATTCCTCCGCTTCTGTCTGGATTTTCATAAGCCGCTCCATCAGTTTCCCGGACAGGAGCATCATTTCGTATTGTGCCTGGTCCGTTCTCTTCATTTCCTGTGCTGCGATCCTGCCGTAACGGTTCAGGAACGCCAGTATCTTCTCCTCGCTCATCACGCCCTCTAAGACTGGTATCTGTACGCCATTCATTTCCCTGTACTGGATTCCTGCGATCCCTTCCATAATACTGCCTCCTTTCAAGGTCTATGTTCTTCATGGTCCTTGCAATCTGTAACACAATCCGCCCAGATAAATGGGATACTAACCGTCCTGTCCGGTACAGAACCTCCTCATTCTCTGAAAAACCGCAGATAAAAGAAAAATCCAGGGTGTCATCTCGGATACCGCAGCGGCTTTCCACCGCATAACAGACACTGTTTACAAGAAACTCTGTAATCTGGTTTTCTTTTACCTCCTGTCCCTCTCCGGTAAGGACAGCCAGCTTCTGCAAGGATTTTAAAATTTCATATTCCTCTTCTATCATAAACCAAACATTTGTTCTTGTAAAGGCGTCTAAAGAATTTTTAAACTTTTTTTCCTGTTCGTAGATTTCCGGGAACAGCTCCCTTGCCAGCAGTCTGCGGTTTGTCCCATTCACCTGCCAGTTCCAGGGCCGGATTCCCTGTCCCTTTACATCTTGAATATCATAAACATGGGTAACTCCTTCCCCGAAAATTTTGGAAGGAAATACTGCAATTCCTTTACTTCCTCTGGCAACCGGCAAATCCATTTCCAGCCAGGCATCATATCCTGCAAGAACGGACGCATCTGGGCGCTGGGCATATACCATACAGGTATTTAAGAAGTCCAACTGATACAAGCGCCCCATGCAGGAAAGAAAATTTTTCCAGGAATCCTCCGACTCTGAAATCCAGTGTATGGTTTCCTCATACAGTTCCCGTACTTTTGTGATATGCTTCATCTGCTGTTCCTTCTTTCTTTTACAGGTACCAGTTCTTTTGCAGAAATATCACGATAGGAAAAATCATCTGCCCCCAGCACGATTTTTTCTGCATAATAATCTGCTTCTGCTTTTGCAGTTGCCTCCAGTTCATTCCTGCCCCGGTATCTTACTTTTTTCTCCAGGACTTCTGTTATGGTCACTTCATATTCTTTTTCGTCCATGCTTCTCCTTTCTTACTGCAAGCGGCTGGGTCTTCCATACAGCCCAATGTTCGACGGATTGAACGGGTCATTCACTACTCCACGTCTGCTGTTGGCTGCATGTACCATTCTGCCATTACCAACATAAATTGCCACATGGGAAATATTGCGGAACTGCCCATTCTGCTCATAAGAATAAAAAATCAGATCTCCCGGCTCCAGTTCGCCTTCTGTAACTTCCAACCCATGTGTTACCATAAATTCTCCCTGGGTAGAGGCAATCGCCGGAAGGGAAATGCCTACCTCCTGATACAACCGCTGTACCAGGGAACTGCAATCATAATATCCTTCCTCATACCGGTGTTCCTGACTGTATTTGCAGCCTACCTTCGTCAGTGCCAGATTTGCAACGTCACTTCCTACGCCAAAGGAAGGGATCTCATTTCGGAATTCCTCACTCATGACTTCCCTTAAAAGTTCTTCTTCTTTTTCGGTCAGCTTTCCAAGTGCAATATAGTCCTCATAATTCAGGTTCTTGACGTAGCAGCCCTTCTTTGTTACCGTAATCTCATTTTCGTCCCCATCTGCCAGAAACGCTTCAAAAGTCTGATGTCCCCAGGCAGACGCAGTTGCATGATCTGCACAGAAAACATCAAATTGTACCCCATACCGGTCAAATGCTCCGGTATCTTCTACGGTATATTCAATCCCGTTCATAATGATCCTGGTTCCCATAGGGACAAAGGGGTTTTGTGCATCTACTGCAATGGTATGGTCCGGTTTTGGCATGACACCGGAGGCTGTAGGTCCTCCTGCCCACTGTCCACAACAGATACTGCACTGGCAATAACCGCTGGTGACAACATTTCCCAGGCTTTCCCCTGCCTTTATGGTGGTGGTTATGGTCGTGTTTTCAAAACTGTTCATTTCATCAAAGATTTCCTTCAGCTTGTCCTTATGCCGCTGATCCATATCCACACCTATATCCCCGGTTCCATACTTCACCATATAAACCATTAAAGTATCATAGTAATTACTCACATAATTCCCGTTTTTCTCATGGAGATAGGTAACTGCCCCATCTTCCCCATTTTGTCCAAGTTTTGTATTAAAGTCCATGTAGTAACCGCTTAAAACTTCTCGGACGGTAGGGTTCTCCTCAGACGGATTTGGCATGAACGCACCAAGTGGCGAACAGTATAAGAGGAAAAAGATAATCACTACAGGGATTGCCACCACAAGAAGAATACTGAACAGCGGAGCCAAAAGCGCCCCGGCAAACTGGACCACCTTCAGCATAAACACAGAGGCTTTCATCTTTACAATATCTTTTGCCACCTGTGCCAAACTGTCCTGCTGCCCATTTCCGGTGAGCTTATTGATCATATACTGGATTTTTCTCTGCCGGACTGCCTGTTTTTTCTGTTTCTCCATCTGTTTCTTTTTCACTGCTCTTGTTTGTCTGTAAAACTGCTTATTGGTGATCTTCCCATCTGCCTGTTTTACCTTTAATTCCTGCTCTGCCTTTCTATAATTCCGATCCTTCCACAGCTTTTCTGCCGGTTTTGTTGCTGTCCCCATGACATAAAGGGAATCATTGACTTCCTCCCCGCCCTCTAACTGGGTCAATATAGCAGCCTCTCCCCGGCGTACCCCTTTTATGGCAGTCTGCTTCGCCAGGGAAGATTTTTTTGTTTCCGCCAGCTTTGCAGCCTGTTCCCTCCGATACTGTTCCTTCGCCTGGAAACCAGCAGAGGGCTGACTGTTTGGTGCTACCCCCTGTTTCATCTGATCCGGCTGTAAGGTTCCCGGTACAGATACGGTGCTTTTGGCCTTTCCATTTTGTTTTCTATCTTCTGCTGCTCCCCGGATTGCTGCCTCTTTCCCGGCTTGCTTTTTCTTTTCCTTTTGTTTTTCAAACAGCGCTTCTCTGCCCTGCTTCGGCTGTTTCCCTTTTTCTGCCCCTTCTTTTTTCTTTCTCTGCCCTAAAAGATCGGCCACCGGCTTAGAGGTAAAAGCAGCTTTCTTTTCCTTTGCAGATAAAATAGGATTTTTCTTATGCACCGTCACCTGGGCTTCTTTTTTTAATTTCAGCTCCGGCTCTTTTTCTTTTTTTACCTTAATCTCCAAAGCAGTCCCCCTCTCCGGGGTTTAATTCTTCTGCCTGATACCAGAGCGCCTGAAACAGATACCCCTGTTCCTTTTCTCTGGGTGGTGGACCGTACTCCTTTTCCAATTCCTGAAAGGCTTCCATAAGGTTTCCGGAAAATTCCTGGTAATCATCTTCTGTCAGGATATATTTTTCACTGAACAGTACCTGCTCCAATTCCCCCACTTCTACCAAATGGTCTATGTCTTCCGGGGAAAGTGGCGGTCCCAGTCTGTCATAAGTCTTTTCTTTCAGGTAGGAAAACTGATAAAGTTCCGTCTGCTGCGGTAAAATCTTCTCCTTACTGCCATCAAAGAGCAAAAAAATAGCTTCCGCTTTTAAGAAAACGGAAACCTCAGCTTGCTCACCATATTTTAGTGCCTGCTCCTTAGAAGGAAACTCCAGCCAGTCCGGAATACGGATTTCCAGCATCCAGGCTTCATACTGCAGTCCAAAAGATAATTGATATTTTGCGATAATTCCTCCTCCCTTCCACTACAAATAGTCATAATAAATCTCATTGGTATCTTCATGAAAGGACAATTCATACTGTCCGGGGATACCAGGATCCTCCATCCACCAACGGAAAAAAGCATCTACATCTGACCATAAGCGGGAATTGCACTGCCTTCCTGCAGCTTTCCTTAACTCCAGCATTTTAGCAAAAGCCCGCCGGTAAGCCCTCTCATAGGTCGGGAAGATGCGGAACTCCCGGTATCTTTGTTTTCCTGCCATAGGACAGCCTACACAGCCAACCCAGTGAAATCCCATTTCGTAAAGAGGGTTCATGGGTATTTTCTCTGCCTGGATATACTCCCAGACCTGCTGGTCACTCCAGTCAACAATGGGATTGCATACGTGTTTGCCCCTTGACAGGCATGATTCAAAGAGTCGCCTGGTATCATCATTATCATTATTTAAAATAATGGCACGTTTTTTTCCATTTGGGACAAAGTTTTCATAAATCCCCCTGTTTTTCCTCCGCTTTCGGCTTTCTGCCCACCGGACACCTGTGGTGATAAAACGCCCAGCCCCACCATTTTCTTTTAGAACCTCACAACAATACCGGATAGTCCTGGTAGGAGGGATCATTTTCATGGGGATCAGGCTCCACATAGTTATCCGCTGCCCTTTATAGTAAGGTTTATTGATACTACAAGTTATACCGGCCTGTTCTGCCTTCTGAAACTGTTCCCTCACATAATAAATAGTCTGTGGGGCATCTGCAGTAGTCAGGTTGTGCATCAGTTCAACTGGCACGCCGGAACGCCGTACCAGTTCCCTGCATACGGCGCTGTCTTTTCCTCCACTGTCCGTCACTACCAAAGGAAGCCCATAATGTTGCAGGGACATCTGGCTGGCAGTGCGGATACGTTCTATTGCTGTTTTTTCTAAATCCAATTTTTTTCAGGAGGGAAGATATCTTTTACATGGCCAAAACTCCGCCTCCTTTCCTAATTTTATCTGCCGCCCCTTTTTGGCGGCTCATATCCATTTGCTGCATACGCTTCTACGGTCATACCGTATGACTCTGCTTCCTGTCGTATCTCTTCCATAACCTGTTCTTTGTATGATTTATCCGGACAGGCAGTTGCAAAATCCCGGATATCCGGCATACAAGGCAGCTCCTTCCCTGTATTTAATGCAATCCTGCTTTCCCGGATATAGGCAAGCATGGCTTCCTGATATGCTTTTCGTGATGCGTCCCCCTGCGTCAGTAAAGGGACTTTCTTTTCTATTTCCTGTTCTTCCAGAACCGCTGTTTCCAGTTTTTCCAGGTTGCAGAAATACTGAAGGGTAGGAAGCATCTCCTCCAGTACCCATCTCATTTGCTGTTGTTCATGTTCCCATTCTTCTGTTGTCCTGGCGGTCTGTTTCATAAGCTGCTGCCCTTCTTTTGTATGGAGATAATAATCTGCAAATGCTTTTACATGATCCAGCAGATTTCCTTCCCCGTCACCAAAATCCTGGCGCCCGGTATAAGACATGACTTCCCCCTCTGAGAGAAAACAGATTTCAAAATGTGTTTTGTAATAACCTGCCATATCTTTCTCTTCCACTGCCTGCCGATCCAGCTTTCCGAACAATTCTACCGCTTGATTTAATGGCATGGCTTCTTCCAATGGAATGTCCGGGTGTTCACTGATCCGCACATACACAAAGGGTTTCAAGTCCACCGGCGGAATAAGTTTTACCTGTTCCAGTGTTGTCTTTAGCTTGTCTGCCTGTTCTTTCAACTCTGATTTCTGCTCAAATATCTTGCTTCCCAGCCACCTGCTGTATTCCTCTTTTCCGTCTTGACATAAGGCTTTCCATATAATAGCTTCCTTATGTTCTGCTTCTTTCGGATAAAAGGTATGGTAAAAATCAGGGTCAAGATTTTTTTCCAGTTTAATCATTTCATCTGCAAAAACAGTAGCCTCCAAGGTTTTCTCTGTTAAAAACCCTTTGGTATCAATGACTTTTGTTTCCGGAAGATAAGCACTCAGTTCCCTGGCAGCTATAAAAACCTCTGGGTATTGGTTTTGATCATAGATATCTCTCAAAAGATCCACATCCAACTCCCCGTTATAAACCAGGGAAAATTCCAATGGAATACCATCTTCTTCCTCCACATGAAGCCCAATTCCTTTTCCTGCATTCAACCTTTCAGAAGGAATACTCTGATAGATCTTTACTGCCTCTTCTGCACTGTGGATATCCTCCCTGTATTCTCCATAGCGGTTAAATTCCATACATTCTGCCACATAATACGTTGTCAAACGTCCGGTGGCATTCTCGCCCATCTCACCTTTTTCCACGTAGCAATACCTCCTTTTTATGCACAAAAAAAGCACTACCGTTTTTAGCGATAATGCTCTTTGTGTTACTTCTTATTTTCTTTTTAAATGATACAGCCATGCTCAATCAGCTTCTGCTGTCTGGTCGTTAAAATAGAATATTCAAGGCTTTCCCTGTCTTGATGCAAGTAAAAACAAACAGGTTCCCTTAATTTGCTCTTTTTCGGAACAAGCTCAAAGGCAAATTGCCCACTGTCAAACCGGGCACCATCAAAGTATCCCTGAATAAACCGTTCTTCCGTATTCCCACTATGTAGCAATTCATCAATCATTACTACACCGATATAGTGTTTTTCCCTTAGCGAAGCCTCAATCTCTGCAAGGTAATCAAAAGGAGGCTCGCTAGTCTTCATAACCACAAGAATATTTTCTTTTTCTTCACTTATCACAATCATATCAAAGTTATTCATCTAACTTACTCCTTTCTCCTAATTTCTAAATCACTTCATAATATTCATCAATAATCGCCAATGCTCTTTTAATCAAATCATGAGCACCTTTTATATCCAGCATCTTTGTAGTATCAATTGGTGCTGTAGGGTCATCCCAATGTTCTATTGGATGGCGATTGCTGTTATAAAACGTATAAATATTTCCAATATACTTTACCTGCTCAGGCTTTGCATTTCCATATCTCTCTGGTTTCAGCTTATATTTTACACCTATTTTATCAAACATATCAAAATGATTTTCTTTGATGTACTGCGCATTTGGTATAATACCACATTCTATTAATGCTATTTTTAATTGTGCTTCTACAACACGAATTGCCGGCTGAGCCAAATATGTTCCATCAAACATATCATCTGTGACCTTTAAATTATACACAGCCTGATGAAGAGATCTTTCCATTTTCTTAGACGGTAGCTTATCATAAGCATTTGGCATATAAAACTGAAATTCAGAGCGAACCTCGTCTTTATCTATGTTAAGATTATATGTGTCATTAAAAATTTTAGGAATTTCTTCTACTTCTATTAATTCAGTAATATATCCAATAATAGTAGAAAATAACACTTCTGGTCTTCCTTGCATTACTACTTTATTATGCTTTTGATAATGTGTCACAACTACTCTATCTTTACTTTTGTTACATTTTAAAGAAACTGCTTTTCCATGAGCAATCTTTTTTTCATCTATAATTAGATTGTCTTTTCCAATTTCATCAACAGCAAGTGCTATAACTGTTGACAAATCTTCATCTGAAATTCCCTCAACTGTAAACCAAAAATCGCCTCTTTTAACTTTAGGAATCCCATTACCTTCTGTTAAAGCAGCTTTGGCTAATTTATCTGCTTCTTCATTATAATGATCTCCAGAATGAGCTTTTACCTTTTGATAAGAAATTTTTAGAATATCTGATTTACTCTTCATAAAATTTGCATATTTCTGAGTAAGTGTATTCTTTGCCTTCCATTCTCCTTGAGCCCACTTTTCAATTCCTTCATAATCATAACGAAGTTCTAAGTTATGATAACCATTCTTAATTGCCCATTGTACTGCATACATAGCACCAAGCATTTCACCAGCAACATTTCTAATTGCTAAAGAGTCCGGTTCATTTCCATTTCCTGATTCTCTAATAGTTTCTCCTCTTGGTGTAAGAATAATACACCCAAAAGCATATTTTCCTATTTTCTCATCAAAACTACCATCTACATATACAACTAACTGGTTTGTTGTGTTCTCTTCTATATCTACTTTTTTAATTTCTTGTATCCTATTCTCTAAATAGTTTTTCGCTTCCTCTTCTGTTTCAAAACCTTTATACTCTGCTCCCGGATATCCACTTACCGACTCTTTACACTCATTCCATGAATAAAACAAACCGGTTTGCTTACCCTTTTTTACAGCATAAACTTTTTTCTTTGCCATGTATACTCCTTCAAGATTTGGGATTATAGCATAATACAACCTGTTCGTCAAGAATTTTATGTTTACACTTTGACGATATTTGTCTATTTAGCTACTTTTATTTTCTGTTTCTTATTTTATTATACATGTTCTGTCAAAACCAGTCAATGTATTTCACTGTTGCAATAATTAATGTACCTTCTCTTTCTCACTCTTTACATAAGGAAGAGATTGCTCTGCTGCTACTTCTTCCATTTGAAAGTATTCTGGCAGTATGTTTTCTTCCCTGAAACTAAAATACCGGTTCTCAGCCACCACGATATGATCCAACACCTCAATCCCCATAAGATTGCCGGCTTCTGCCAATCGCTTTGTCACTTCTATATCATGCCTGCTTGGTTCTGGATCACCGGAAGGGTGGTTATGTGCCAAAATGATACTGCTGGCATTGGATAAAATCGCAGATTTGAATACTTCTCTTGGGTGAACCAGTACACTATTTAACGTTCCCATACCTACTACGTTGACATTAATAACCTGGTTTTTTGTCCGAAGGTTTAAAATACAGAACATTTCCCGGTCACAATCTTTTAAAAAATCCTGAAAGAGTTCTGCCACATCACAGGGATTTTTTAATTCTTTACTACTGTATAGAGGAGGTTCTTCCACCAGGCGTATACTTACCACATCTATTTTATGTGTCTTCTCCATGTTCTTCCTTTCCAAAACAAATCTCCAGCATAATTCCCTCCGGCAGATTTTTTAAAAGTCTTTCCAACTGTTCTAAATTCATTTCTATTTGATATGTTTCAGCCATTCTGCCACCTTTCCCATGATATACAAAAAGAGTGCCTGATAAAAGAACTGCACTCTTTTTGTCCTATCCTTTTTCTACTTTACCGACTTATAATTTTTGCTGTTGCCTAATTTTTTCTCGTCTGTCATACCTTTTCCTTTACAGATAAAAGAAAAAGTTCCTTTCAGATTACATTACTCCTGCTTTGTCTGCAACGCCTTTTCGTGAAGGTTGGTATTGAAAAGCGCATACAGCGGATTGGCTTCTTTTTCCATACGGTTATCAAATGGAATACAGGTATTTCCATACTTAATGATCCCCGTACCGGAAGGAGAATTATCTACATATTTTAATTGTGCTTCTGGAATTCCTGCTGCAGTGGATAATTCCTGACTGTCTACATTGGACTGCTTTAACAGGGCAATAAACTCACTGTTCCCCAGCATGGTCATGGCTGTATAGTTCTGCAGCATATCAACCAAATTTTGGGTGATTCCTGTGCATAGTCCCCCTTGCTTCCTCACTTTTTTCCAGAGGCTGAACAAAAATTTCGCACTATACTCCCGGTCAAGAACCGTATGGAACTCATCTATATAAAGCCAGGTTGCCCTTCCTTTCTTTGCGTTTTCTGCAATCCTGGCACTGATATTTTCCAGCATGACCAGAGTGGAAATGGCTCCCAGCTCTTTCCCCAGGTCCCTGGTACCATAGACAATGAACCTTGCCTGTACATTCACATTGGTATGGTTATTGAAAATATTTAAAGAGCCATTTACAAACAGCTCCAACGATAAAGCAATGTCCTTTGCCTCTTCTTCTGGCTGCTCCAACAATAACTCATAAAATTCTGACATGGTAGGGATATGCTTTTCCCTTGCCTTTGCAATGTCGATATACAGCTTTCGTACACAACGGTCTATAATGGATTTATGGCGGCTGTTTAGATTATCCCCGTAACATTGTTCACACAGCCCCAGCATAAATTCCCCTTTATCTCGGATATATCCCTGGGAATCGTTTAAATCCAGCGCCCAGACATCCATCTCCAAAGGATTGATGTAATTCTTTGTATAGGTAGACAGGTTAATGATTGCCGCCTGGTTTCCCAGGGCTTCTGCAATATCAAAATATTCCAGTGTCGGATCGATACAGATAATATCATCATCTGTTCCTAAGAACACCTGCAGCATTTCCGACTTACTGAAATAGGATTTTCCGGAGCCGGGGACACCGAATACCATTCCATTTCCATTTGCCAGTTTTTTCCGGTTTCCAATGCAAAGGTTATGAGAAACCTGGTTAATGCCATAGCAGACGCCGGACTTTTCGTTTAATTCCTGTACATTAAAGGGAAGAAGGGCTGCAATATCCCTGGTGAGCATGGTCCGCATTGTGCTGATCTGCCGGTTTCCCACTGGAAGTATGGTATTCATAGCTTCCCTCTGCTGATAATAGTGGGTTTCAATCTGGCACATGCGTCCATTGCCGATATTTTTAATGGTTTCGGTTACACTGTCTAACTCCTTCTTGTCCTCTGCCATGATCAAGAAATTAACCCCTGTATAAAACAGGTTCTGGTCATTTTCCCGCACGTCGTCCATAAGATTTACAATCTTCTCCTTCTGGACTTTCTTGATATGAGAAATGTCACTGGAAAAGTCGTTATTTTTATTACGGACTCTCTGCTGCTTTAAAATATCATTTTCAATGCCCAGATATTTCTTCTGAAGAACCTTATTTGCCAGTTCTTTTGGTACTGGTACAATGCAGATTGTAGTGATGCTATGAACCGGAAGACTGGTAATCTCATTTAAAAAGGTATCCGATAAAGAAGACGGATATTTTTTAATGAATAATGCCCTGCATTTTTTCCGTTCCGTTTCAAAATAACCTGGGTAAAACTGCATATACCCTGGTGAAATATCATTTTTAGGATCACCGCCCTTTTTTAACGCCTGTCTGAAATCAAAGGAGAATTGTTCTTCTTCCCCTATACGGTAAAAATTGAAAAGTACCCGCAGCCGCTCTTCTGCATTTAATTCTTCAATGCAGGAACCAAGTTCTCCAAAGTTCTGTTTTAAGGTAGCTTCAAAAGTGGCAAAAAATGCTTTTGCCTGTTCGTAGGATTTCCGTTCTACACATACAGTCAGCAGTTTTTCCTGCTCAATCCCCTGCCTTCCATCTACAATGCGCTTTTCAATAATCTGATTATAACTTCCACGCAGCCAGTTAAAACCATCTCCTTTTTCCTGGAAAAGTACATGCTCCCGGAAATCCTGCATATTTTTATTCCGATTAAAAATGGTAATAAGAAAATATATATCAATGGCATTTACCGTCTTACAATACTGCTTTAAAATCCGCATCTGTTCTTCTGCACCTGCGGTTACATAGTTAATATCCAAAAAACGGTATGTCCTGGAATATATCCCCTTCCCTACTTCAAAAATGCCATTTTCTGCAATTCTCCCAATCCCCATGACTTCCTGAAGATATTTCGGGGATTTTACTGCTTTATCTGCTTTTTTTAACTGGTCAAACTTATCTGAAAAAATTGACAATCTCTAATTTCCTCCTTTCAGGCAGATGGGACCACAAACACAGCAGCTTCCATCTGCCGCTACATGTCTGTGTATCCCTCTCCTGAAATGGAGAGCAGGCGCTATTTCACGCCTTGATTGAATATTCTGGTCAACGGTACATCTTATACCACACCGCTGCTGCCGCACCAAGTACAATCATCACTACCGTTACAATTCCCATACGGATTGCCTTCTTTTTCACCACGTTGACATCACCACCTTTCTTCTCTTTTTTCTGTTCCTTTTTCCTTTGCTGTACTTCCCGTTCTTCTTCCTGACGGGTTTCCATATAAATCTGTTTCAGTTCCTGCACCGATTCCGTAGAGCCATACACCAAAGGGCGGTTAAAAAAGGAAAAATAAATCATCTTCCCTGCAAACTGCCAGAATGTCAGCCCATGATAGTTATAAAACCCAGTCAGTGCCAGAGGTACAACAAAAGGGGTTGCCACATAACAGCTCAAAGTAATCCCGATTTTTTCATACAAAAGCAGGACAATCCCAGTTCCTACGCCCAATGCCAATGCCGAAAACAAAAACTGTTTTGCTGTAAGTCCTAGAACCAGGGATTCTTTATAATGCTGTAGGTCCTCACTTAATTCAATCTCCATACATAACCTCCTGTATCTGTTTTTTATCTGCTCTGTCTTCGCTCTTCCTGCATGGTTTTCTGTAATCCATGTTGATTGCAAAAGGCGGCAACCCCAGCCTGGTCAAACTTACGCAGCTCCTCCAGATGAAATTTCACCACCGCGTACTGCCCCATACCGGATTGTGCCTTCCAGGGAAGCAAAGTTCCCAGTCCATGCTCCTGAATAAATTGGATATTTTCCTTACTAAAATCACCGCTGATACAGGCAGTTCCAGGTTCCAGGCAATATCCGGGAAGGTTTACGGTCAAATCTGAAAACGGTTCCCACGCCCCATCTTCCTTACTATACAGTTCCACATAAAGGTTCTGGTTCATTGCGTAATAATCTACCCGCAATGCCAGTTCTTCGGTTTCATACGCCCATTGAAAATCTGCTGTTTTGATTTCCTTTTGAAATTCTGGATTCTTTACTTCTCCCCGTTCCTGGTATGCCTGCTCATAGGCTGCATATCCCTCCGGGTCCAATTTCTTTAAAGTTTCTTCCTGAAATTCAAACAGTGGATATTCCATACAGCCAGAACAGCAGATTTCTTCTTTTAACTGTCCAATCCCGTTTTTTTTGATAAATTCTACGATCTGCTCCAGATCATAGCCTGGGAGCAAAAAGGTCTGGTTCTTTTCCAGCGGAATTCCCATATCTGTGGTCAATTCAAAAAGTTTCCATATCTCTTCCTCTTTTTCCGTATACACACAAACTTTGATGTTTTTATCAGCCGGATAAGTGGCAACTTCCAGCCAGACCTCATAGATCTCCCCATTGCCAAAATCCAGGCTGAGTTTTTCTTCCTGTTCCATTACATATCCTCCTTTCCTACCGGCTCCTGCCCTTTGCAGACAGAAGCCTTTCTTTTCCCTTTTCAAAATATTCTTCATTAATTTCAATGCAGATTGCATTCCGTTCACTGGAAAGTGCTGCTTCCCCCAGGGAAAACGAACCTGCAAACTGATCCAGTACCCACTCCTTTTCTTCTGTTACAAATCCGAGGATCTGCTGCAAAAGTTGCACTGGTTTTTCTGCCTGATGAATACGGGAGTTTTTCCCTGGCGGTTCAATGTCAAAGACCGTTGGAAGCATTTCCCTGGCGCCTGACATATAGTGGGATATTCCGGGCTCCGCCTTATCCTTTTTCGCATCTGGGCGTAAATTCCTTGCCTTTCCTTTCGTAAAAAATGCAATCTCTTCCGTATTTTTGGATTTTCTTCCCGTATTGGCAACAAAATTTCCTTTTTTCCAGGCGACTTTTGCATAATATTCAAGTCCTGCTTCTTTCGCCATTTTTTTCATCTGATAGAGGTATTCATAATTTTCCCCGTTTTCTTCCGGCATGAACTCTACCAGAAAGCACCCTTTTTTCAACACCCGGTATTTTTCATCAAAGTCTTCCTGCGTATATTGAAAACATTCATAGGCCGCAAAATCCCGGTTTCCCCCTTTCAGGCTTTTTTTCAGGTCATAAGCATGGTCTGTAATAATGGCATCTATACTGTCATCTTTTAAAAAGCTCAAATCCCTGCCATTTCCCTGAACCAGCATACAAGTTACCTCTTCTCCGTCCTGTTCTTTGGTAACCGTATAGACTCCTTTGGCTACCCTGGAAAAAAGCCCCTTTTCTATTCCCTCATAAATTCTTGCCCGGATACTGGGTTCTTTTACCTCTTTTACCTGTTCTACACAAGCCACTGCTTCTTTAAGGCTGAAGCATTCCGCGTCCTGAAAATATTCAAAAAGTGTCATCTGTATCCCTTTTTCCTGCACAATCCTTTCCTCCTACAATCCCAGTGCCCTGGAAGTCAGGTTCTGCGCCCCTTTTACAGTGCCTACCGTCAGCGCAACCGTAAAGGTCATTTCCCCCAAATAAATCAGGGTTTTGGCCCAGTCCTCATAATCTCCGGTAAAGGTCGGAAGACCGGAGGAAATAAACTGGTTACACAAAAGGATTGCCAGTGCCATTGTGACTGCCTCAAAAACAACACTGATAAAATATTTCATATAGGCTACAAAGGTATTGCTAAGCCCCCGGTTTCCAGCCAGGGTACTGCTGGCAATCGCCCCAAAAGGTACAATTACCATGATTTTCAAAAAGCGGAAATAAACATTGTACAGCAGGAAGAAACCACAGATAATAACGATTAAAGACAGGAAAACAGCAAGTATCAAAAACACGATACTGGTTCCAAATCCCAAATCTTTGATTACTTCTGCCTGCGCCGAGTCAATGGATAACTCCACGCTCTGGTTTTGCCCCAAATGCCCCACCAGGTTTCCACAGGAAGTAAACAGGGCTTTCATAATGGTAATGTTATAAGATACCAGCCACTGCGCAATGGCAACCCGGATAAACATACGAAGGATTGCTTCAAACCGGATTTCTTCCCGGATATCTACCGACTCTGCACAAAACCCTATGACGAAAAAAAGGACTACCAGGGCAGAGCCTATCCCAACAAAAAGGGGTTCAATCCCTTCAATGATCCCCCAGGGCCCGCCTCCTTTGAACCCGGTAGGGGACTGTCCTAAAAGTTCAAATACGAGGCTGACCTGGTTATTCCAAAATCCAAACACGATTTCCAAAAGTGCAAGGATCGCCTCTCCTAAATTAAACATCACTTCACCTCTCTTCTTATCTGCTTATCTCAAAAAGAAGAACGGTTTTAGCTGATTCCCAGGAAAGTAAGAACGGAGGAAATGGCTGCCATAATAAGCCCTGCAACAATTCCTTTAATGGCACTGTTCATAGAAGAGCTGTCCTGCTGCTGGTAAGCCTGTGCAAATTCCATCACGTTTTTTGCCAGGATAATCACACCCACCGCACCGATAATACTGATTACCAATGTTTTTAAGTTCATAAGCGGCTGTGTCACGTCACTTACCCCGGAAGCCATGACCGTCTGGGGGAACAGGGAAACAGTGGCAGCGCTTACTGCCAGGACTCCCAGTAGAGATTTTTTCAAGCGGTTCTGTTTCTTTCTGATAACCTCTTTGATTTTCATATCTTTTTACTCCTTTTCATGTGATTGATACCGCATTACGCAAAAAGACAGATTTTTGAAAACCTGCCCTGCGTAATGCAAAAACTACAGGTTTCCAAAAATCTGCCTTCTTTAATCCGAGGCTGTTTCTTTTGTAAATTTTTTACGGATTTCCTTCATCTTTTCAGCACTGTTTTTTATATCTGCCATTTGAAGGATTTTATCATACGAAATTCCAGCACCAATAGCAAGCATGATTTCCCCCAACTGTTCCCCATTATAAACATGGCTTTCCAATAATTCAGAAAGTTTTTCTTCCTCTGTCTGTACCGGTTTTTCCGTTTTCTTCGGCGGCCTCACCTCCTCTACCGTTCTCTTCCTCTGGTTCTCTTTCAGCTCTTCCTCCGAAAAAATCTTCTTAGGAATAGGCTCATAAGAAAAAATTTCATCAAAAGACAGTTCCACAATCTGAACATCTTCTCCCTGTTCCTTTTTCTTCTTATAATAATCCAGGGATTCTTCACTTAAAATCTGTACCGACTGTTTTTGGGCAGCCATTCTGTCATGGATATAAGGCGCAGCCCCGCCATCTTCTGTTTCCGAAAATCTGGAGTGTGCAAAAGTATTGTATTTCTTATCAATAATAGGATCACAACCCCTGATTAACAAAATACACTCTGAGTTATCCAGCTTTCGGGTTTCGTCCGGTGTCAAAAGCTCACGCCCCAGCACATCATAATTCCGGGAACTGCTCCCCTGCCGGCCTTTGGTTTCCCCACTGCTTTTTTTATCAATGGTTCCTTTTCCCAGGGACTCACTGATATACTTATGCGTAGACTGTTCATTCCCACCAAGATATACCAGGGAATCGCAATTACCTGGTATGGTTTCCCAGGTTTTCTCAAACAAAGCCTTAATCTGGGCAAGGTTTTGGATAAAAATGGTACAGGAAATATTCCTGGAACGCATGGTACTAAGAAGGCTGCAGTAGTCATCTGGCAATGGCACGTTGGCAAATTCGTCCAGCATAAAATTGACGTTAATGGGAAGTTTTCCATTGTAATGGAAGTCTGCCTGGTAATACAATTCCTGGAAAATCTGGGAATAAAGCATACCAATTAAAAAGGCATAACTCTTATCCGAATCCGGCGTTACACAAAAAAGTGCAGTCTTCCGGTTTCTGTCCCCGTCAACACCAAGCCCAATCTCCTCAATCTCCATTTCATCATGATCCAGAATCCGCAAAATTTGTGGGTTCTGTAACAATCCCAGCCTTGCATTTGCGGAAATGATGATACTCCTTACCGTATCTCCGGCACCCCGGACCACTTTATTATACTGGATTAAAGCAGGGTGATTGCTTCCCTTTTTTCTCTCCAGTCTGCGGAAACGCCGGTCTAAATCAGAAGGGGAACCGTCTGCATGGACTTCCGCCTCATTCAAAAGCTGCAGAACCATACGGAAATTCCTTTTCTCCATTTCACACTCCTGCCACACATAAAGAAAAATGGCCTGCAAGTACAAAGACTCGGCTTTCTCCCAGAATGGATCACTGGGCTGTGCGTTTTTCGGTGTGGTATTATTGATCAGGTTGGTAACCAGTTTTACAATATCTGTTTCAGAGCGGATATAGCGGAATGGATTATATCCGTTAGACTGCTCCATTTCCACCAGGTTCAGCACCCGTATCCGGTATCCATGCGCTTTCAGCATACCTCCGCAGCATCTTAAAATCTCCCCTTTGGGATCTGTAATGATCTGGGAAGCCCTGCTTAACTGAAGGAGATTGGGTTTCACCATGAACAAGGTTTTTCCAGCGCCGCTTCCTCCGATTACCAGGACATTTAGGTTTCTCCTGGTCTTTCTGGTATTCATGGACAGCCTGACATTCTGGGATAAGATCAGGTTATTGTGTTCATCTTTATCCGCAAACTGCTTTGCCACTTTTTTCGGATCTGCAAAAACAGCGGTACCAAATTCCTGTCCCGGCATATAGTTTTTCCGGCTGGTGACATACATGACCATACCAATCACATATACAAAAATCCCCAAAATGATTGCTTTTAAAGAAGTTTCGTTCCAATAATTGGCAAACGGGGCTACCATCACCTGATCCAGACGGTTTAAAAAATAATTGATATCCTTTCCGGGCTGATAACACACGTTCAAGAGATAACCTCCATAGCCGGAAGCTATGCCACCAATAAGATACATGCCCCAGGACTGTTTCTTCTTTTTCTGAATTGCTCCGGTTCTCTACCTCCTTTGCCCCTGTATGGTTCTTCTCCCTGCTTCCAGGTTCTGTTGTGCCTTCCTGTAATTCTGCTCCCTTCTTCTGCGTATCTTTTCCTGCTCCTGTCTGGCACGTTCCCTGTGTACCGGGTCATAGCTTTCCCTATATAAATCTTCCCCCGAAGTTTTTCTAAGAAAACGGTCCTCCAGGTCTAAAATTGCATACTCCTTCTTCTTTTCCAATCCTGCAAAAATCGTCTTATGGTCATTAATCCAGCTAATTTCCGATTTATCCAGCCAGATAAATTCATTCTTACGGTACGGAATCCTGGTTTTGATATGATGCTCTGTTTCTTCATATACCAGCTTCTGGTCTATGGTAATGGCATTCACACCTGGATTGTTCCGTTTCTCCTTTTGGATACGCCGAATGACCTGCATCTTTTCTTCTGTTTCCTGGCTGCTTCCAGTGCTGCGTCTTTTGGCTTCCTCTTCCCCAAACAACTGTTTCCACTGCTGGGAATCTACCAATTCTTCAACCTGTTCCGGTGTCCTGGTCAGTGTCACCGTACCTTCCTTCCCTTTCTCCAAAATCCCCTGTTCTTCCATGTAGCAGATAATCGGCCAGATCTGAAGCCAGGTCATATTCAGACGGGAACGGACATCACTGATCTTCTCCACCTGGTTTTTCGCCAGCTCCCGCGCAACCAGTTCACACTCCTTCGACTCCGGCAGGGCAGGCTTTTTTACTTCTTCTACCAACTGCTCTACCTTATCCGGCTCTGCATTTTCATAGTATTCATCTAACGTCCCAATATTGGAATGTTCAATTTTTGCCATCATGGACTGAATACGGGGCGCTGCCTGGGAATGGAACAAAATTTCACTCATACCGTCCTTCTCATTTAAATCCGGCAAAATGGAATATAAAATCCCATACTTATTTGCCAGGGCTTTTACCCGCTCCAGGTCTTTTGTTTCAAAACGGAAAACCTGTAAATCGCCTCCCATTTTCAGGAGCTTTTGTACAGAAGTTTTCCCTGACAGTTTTTCCTGATCCAGAACTTTTTTAAATACCGCACAAATATCTTTTACAAACTGCCAGCCTGTATTTCCCATTTTCAGAATGATTTCTGCGCCTTCAAAGGAAACTTTAATAATCTGCGCCGCATCTTGTATTTCACTCATGCTCTCCCTCCTATCCCATTGCCCTGTCCTTTTTTACTGGAACAGCCGCCTTTATTTTTCCTTCTGTAAGCATGGCTTCCAGGTCATACTGGATATTTTCCTGTTTTAAGAGAGCCTCCAGCATGTGGTTTGCTTTTTCCTTTTCATAGGTCATATACTGAAGCTGAAAAATATAATTCTCAATCTGCAAAATATTTTCCGGAACCTGAAAAAACGGTTCAAGGTAATGATAAAGAATACGCTCTTTTTCTTCCTTTCCTGCATGAGGCGCCTGTAACTGCAAAATAATTTTTTCTACCTCTTCCATAGACTCCTTATGAAAAGCAATACGGTACAAATCCTGTTTCTGCTCCCTGGTAAGAAAGGGCTGTTCCTTTTCGGCAGTTTCCAAAAGGGAAAATGTTTTTACCACATGTTCAAGTTCTGCCATTTACACACCCGCCTTCCGTTTCCGCATCAAAAGGATAATTTCCCGCATTTTTTTCATTCTCTCTGGTGAAGGGCTGTTCTCCATCACCTGAAGAATTTCTGCATCTGCCAGCCCACTTTCTACGCACTGGCGGATTTCTTCCAACTGTTCTGCGGACAGGTTATATTCCAGAATTTTCTCCACAACACTTTTGGGTACTTTTTTCCCAAGCATGGCAATCCCAAGCAGCCGGTGCTTACTTTTTTGTAGCCCTTCCGCTGTTTGTATGCTTTTTTCTTCCAATACCACTTTTGTTTCCCTGGAAGCAGCTTCTGTTTTTTCCCTGTATTTTTCTGCTTCTTTTTTCAGATCCTGAATTTCCTGCTCTTTCTTTGCCAGCTTTTCTTTTAATTCCTGTATGTTTTTATCTTTATATTGCAGGTTCTCATACAGGTCTTTAATCTCCTGGTTTTTCTCTTCAACAACATGCTCCTTTACCAGAGAGGACAAGGCTGTAAAACGGTCATTGCTTTCCCGAAACTGCTGAATGGATTGTTCCATGATCCCCATAAGATTTTTCATATAAGAACGCATTTCTTCATCTTTCGGAACTTCTTTTTTTGCCTTTGACTCTTCCAGTTGTATCCGCATGGTCCGCATACGGCTGGCCGGCAGTTCATTTCCGGCATAGGTTTTCACCTCTTCCAGATCCAGCCCGTTTTTTAAGCCCTCTACGATTTCCCGTACCTGGAACTGGTTATAATTTCCTTCACATAAAAAGTCGATTTCCCCAATCCCTTCCATAAGCCCTATGATGATTGCTTTCATCACCGGGGCTTCCTGGTTACTCTTAACTACCTTCTGGATATCCGAAACAGGAAGACCAAAATCCAGCCCCATAGAAACTGCGTCCATCTGTTCTTCTTTTAAAACTTTCCGGCATTCTTCCAGATACCGTTGTCCTTCTACTGTCATTTACCCTCCTTTTCCTCTGCCCCTCGCAGACGGTTTTCTATTCTTTTCCTTCTGCTGTGCTTCTAACTTTTCTTTTTCTTCTGCTTTTTCATGCAGACGCTCTGCAATCCTTTTTTCTTTTAAGATTTTTTTCCGTTCAATCCGCAAACGCTCCTCTTTCTCAAAGAAATAAGCGTCTGTCTGTTCTGCCTCAGACAAGGAATATCCCATTTCTTTTAACTGCCCAAGAAGGTTTTGGTATGTCTGGTGGTCTTGAAAAAATTCCTGATACCCTTCCTGATAAAGTTTTGCTTCCATCTGTTTTTCCTGCAGCTTATTGAGAAGCAGAAGCATTTCCTCATAAGGAACCATTTCTTTTCGTAGCTGCTTTCTTGCCCTGCTGTTTTCCCAAAGCTGTTCCTTTGTTGCATCAGAAATGGCTTTCAACTGCGCCTTATCCTGTATGCGATAAGCTGCCAGAAAATCAAATTCCTCCTGCAATTTTTTCAATTCATGGATTGCTGCCCTGTATTTCCAGGTTTTAGAGTCTGCCATTGGTTTCCCCTGCCGGTACCTGCGAAGAAAACATTCCTTCTGGTATCTGGTCAAATGCCGCTCCCGGTATGGGATAAACACATACGTCCATTCTACCGGTATCTCCTCTCCGGTCATTTCCGGGATTGGAAGGCGTCCAAAACGCTGCCGAAGCCTTTCCTCTGTATATTCTTCCCCTAGCTGGTCAAGCCGCCTTGCCCTTCCTGCTCCGGGTTCCCGAACAGAAAGGCGCTTTCTCCCCCGCAACTCATATCCCATGTTGGAAAGATTTTCAAGAAATTCCTCATAAGAACCTGCGTCCTGTAATGCCTGATCCATATCTCTTTTAATCCGCCTGTCCCGTTCCGAAAGAGATGTTTCTTCCTGTCCTTTTTGTTTACGTTTCTCCTTTACCTTTTCCAGATCAAGCACAGATAAACCATGCTCCTTGCATATCCGGTTGGTCAGAGGCTGGATAATGTTTTCCCAATCCCTGTTTTTATAATCGTATTTATATCCTGTAGTACATCGTACCGAATTAAAAATAATGTGCCCATGAATATGATCCGTATCATTATGGACTGCATAAACCGCTTCAAAATCCTTCCCAAGAAATTCTGTCACAAACTCTCCTACCACTTGGAAGGCTTCTTCTTCCGAAACCTCATCTTCCTCAAACGAAAGAATGAAATGGTAACCCTGCCTTTTATCCAGCTTTCCAAAATGACGTTTGGTATCTACCATCTGGGATAATGCCTGTTCGGGAATACAGTTATGCCCACAGACATAGCGGCCATGTTCTGTTTTCTCCGGGTTCATAATATAGCGAAGACCGTTTGCCAGATGTTTTGCCGGATAACCTGTTTTCGCCTGTTTCATGTGCAGGCACTTTGTAATTGCCATAACCTACAGCCTTTCCTGCACCTGGCTTACCAGTGTTTTTATCTGCTTCAAAAACACATACAGACGGTGTTTATCTTCCCTGGAATAAAGGGCGCTGTTATTGTTATGGGTAATCTGGTTGATGTTTACACCAATCCGGTTGATTTCCTGGTTCATGCGTTCCAGTTCCTTGCGGATTTCCGGGTAATCCCTGGGACGGTTGGTAATCAGCATACGAAGATACTGGGAATCAGAAAGCCCCATCTTTTCTGCCTGTTTTTGTAACTCTTCCAGCTCCCATGAGTACAGCCGGATTTCTTTTCTGCATTTCATTGTTTCTTTTTTCATGCTCCCCCTTTCCTTATCTTTATCACAGATTTCATCTACCGATTTCTACTCCAACGCTATCCGCTGTCAACTCCTAAGACCTGCTATCGGTCACTGTATAACTTCCCGGCGTCCGGACTGGCTCTGCCAGTCCTCTGCAAGATACGGATTTTACCGTACAAAATCCCATCTTGTTAGGGGGCACCCCCTAATACCCCGGATAAAATAGATAGCAAAACGCAGATACTGATAGCAGACCTGCGTTCCATATAGGGAAAAACCGATAGCAGTTCCAAACATCTGCTATCGGTTTTTCCACTTCCTACTTCTATTTCTGCTAACAAAACCCCAGTTCTGTTAGCAAATCTGCCAGCCTCCTGTGTCTGATGTGACAGCAGTTCTTCCACTCTGCTATCAACGCCTTTTGCACAGACTCCTTGCAGGCTGCTTCTTCTTCCGCAATTTCTCTCTTTCCAACAAGTATGGGAAGACTCTCTATGGACCATTTGCCGCTTTGGGTTTCTCTTATGAAATTATTGGTTTACCTGTTCTTCCAAACGCTCCAATGCCTTTTCAAAAGCTCCAATCCCACTGAAAAAGGAAGAAAGCCGGATATCCTCAAACAGATATGGCATGGCTTTGTATAGTTCCAGAAAAATATAGTACAGCACATCAACAACAATGGAATTTCCTGCCTGTTTGTAAAGCTGGCTTTTGCTTATACCTGCTTCTTTTGCTTTCCAAAAATCCGCATCGGAAAAGCCCATAAGCCGGAAGCATTCTAAAGGTGTCAGCCTCCGGATACGGAACAAAGACTCTAAGCGGTGTATTCCATTTGATGTCGTAAGCGTAGGGCAGAGTTCCCCATGCTCCTGTACCCTTCCCCGTTTTTCCACAGACGGATAACTAAGATTTACAACACCATTTTCCAAACATTCCTCATAACCTTTCTGTGTCTTTTGACGTACCAGAATGATATTATCCTTTTGCACAGAAGTAAGGGTATGGCAGACTTCTTTTTCTCCCAGTTCCAAAGTCTGCACAATCCGGCCTTCCCGATCATACCTGCCCCGGATTGCTCCTGGATATTTTTCTACAATCTTTGGCTGGTCATGCCCTGCTAAAACCGCACCGCTGCTTCCTAAAGGGGAATAAATAACCCCGCTTGAACCATAGCCGGTATGAATATCTCCCACTTGAAGAATTTTGGGCTGCTGTCCGCCACCACCACAGGCAGTTACCGTAGGGCAGCACCCGTCTGGCAGATAAACCCGTCCAGTCTGTTCAAACACCCCTTTGATATTTCCGGCCCGTTTTACCCGGTTTTCCCGAAAAGCCTTCAGGCTTTTTTCGTCCGGCTCAAACAAAAGCGCTTTTCTCTCTTTCATATCTTCAATCAAGCGGCGTACTTTTTCCTGGGATAAGTAGTATTTTTCCTCTACCGTATCCTCCAGAATATCCATAAGGCACTGGAAGGACTCCAGCGGTTCCGGAAACTGGAATGTTCCATTATCCATTTCCTTCTGTATCAAAATCAGATATACCCGTTCCCTGTTCTGTGGTATTCCATAATGCTTTGCATTAAGAACACTCCAATAGGTGTGGTATCCGTATTCATGCAGTTCTTCTTCAAACAACCGGAATGTGGTATCCCGGAATTTTTTTCCTACAATATTTTTTACATTTTCATAAATTCCCCATACTGGTTTGACACCCCGTATCATACGGAGCCACTCCACCAGAAGGGAAGAACGTGTTTTATCAATATCATGGGAACCACACATGCCGCAGGCGTCCCTTTTGGAATAATGTACCTGCAGAGGGTTATACTCATACCCGCAGCTTCGGCATTTCCAAACTGCGCCTGCCTGCTTGCCTGCCAGGGAAAAATCCTGACAGGGGCTTCCGCCACAGATCATGTTAAACGGTTCAATCTCCCTTTCGTCCACTTTTGTAATATCTCCCAGATTCAATGTTTCACTTGTACCATGAATCGCACAATAACTCTTTGCTGCATATTTATCAAACTCACAAAAATTCACCAAACTATATTTCATTCCTCATATTTCATGAGGTGTAGCTACACATTTTACCTAGGATTACTCACTTATTTCCTCCTGTCTCCTAAATTTTTTATAGTCTTCATGAGAAATCCACAGCTACAAACGAAATATCCATCTGGCATTACCTTACAATCATAGAATCACCCCTTCCCGTATCCAGAGTTTATCCTTCTGTCAAAAATTCTGTTGGTCTGCACCACCTCCTTTCCTAACACTCCCACTTTCGGATTGGTTATTTCTTTCTCACCGCTCTTCTTTCCTGATGTTTGCCAGCACCCTGGACACATACGCCTGCTTGGGTATCCCCATGCGGTATCCCTGCCGCTCATAGCTCTCTTCGATAAACGCAACCCGTACACGTCCATGCAGTTTCCTCTTTCCTATCCACTGCACTACTTTTTCCATCTCCGCTTCGCATTCGTCGATCTCCCATTTTTTGAAACATTCCTCATCATAGCTATTTTCCAAAAGAATACCCTCCTATCTTGCCTGTGCTATCTGGTATGGTACTATGTTCCTGTGTCCTACCATTTTTTCTATCTTTTGTATGTTTGTCCCTTTTGTTTCAGTAAAAAGCGGCCTTTCCTTTTCTACCAGGCTGGAAAGCTCTTGGTTTTCCTTTTTATACTGCAAAAAAGCATTATAGTCTTTTCCCATAGGTGGAAGACGTACAAAAACCTCATACTCCATAAGGGTATATTTTCTTGCCAATTTTTTTGCCGCTTGTCTTCCCGGCAGGTCATTATCCAAACAGAACTGTATCTTCCTGATATGAGGATAATCTTTTAAGAACTTTTCCAAAGGACCATCGGAAAGCATTCCAAGTACCAGGATATTGTTCTGATAATCTTCCCGCAGTTCCATATCGGACATGGCATCAATGGCCGCCTCATATACATAGAGCGTATCACTGTTTTGGTCTACCAGATTAACCCCATAAGTTTTGTCATTCCCCGTAACATCTCCTTTAAAGGGTTTTCCATATTTATCCAGGGTTCCCCTCTGGCTGGCAAAACGTGGGATACCTTCCGTATCTTTTCCCACAAAAACCAGGTTATGGTACGTTCCGCTCTCATACAAAATCCCCTTTTTTACCCAAAAATCAATCATCTGCTTTGACAGCTTCCGCTGTTTTATCAGATAGCCATATAACCGGCGGCTGGTTTCTGATTTTGAAGGAAGTACAAAAGGGTCTTTCGGTATGTCTTTTCTCTGTTTTGTTTCTTCTATTTTTTCAGTCTGTCTTTCCGGTTGAAATTTTTGCATGGTTTCAGTACGGATATATCCGGCAAACTCCAGCAGATATTTGACTGCCTCCACAAAATCCATGTTTCTGAAATATTCCAGAAAGTCAATGGTGCTGCCACCTACCCCCTGGCTAAACCGGCACCAAGAAGACCGGTTGAAGATCATCACAGAGTCCATACCCACTGCCTGATAGAACCTGCCTTTCCTTTTCAATGGAATCCCTATCTGCTCCGCCAAATCCACTAAATCCACTGCCTTTGCAATCTGAATTTCTTCAGCCGTAAATTTTCCCATACTGCACCTCTTCATATTTCATATCCAGATAATGTGCCATTTCCGGGTGCAGAGCTTCAAAAGCAGTCAGGTAGCGGAAACAGGAACTATACTCTCCCTGTCCGGTACAAAATTCCCGCAGGCTCTTTTTTGAATACTGGGCGGGCTGATTGCACCAACGACTTAGGTTGATATACATTCCCTTATAAATTTCCGGTGCCCGTTCCCATGCGGCATAGCGCATCAAATAAGTCAGACACTTATACCGCATCAAAATCTCAATCCGTATGAAAACGTCCCGAATATCCTTTGCCCAAAAATCTGCTTTCCAGGTCCCTTCCCAGTCATAGCCGCACAGTACATACAGCTTAATTTTCTGATAAGGAACTGGGATCACTTCCCGCAAAAGTTCCAATTTTCTTACAATAAGTTCCTGATCTTTGATATGGTCAAAGGCAAAAATCATACCGTTATCCAATTTTCCAGATGCCAGAAGTTCCATCTGCCTTTTCTGCATAATCCTCAGATCCAGCCCCTGCCGGAATTGAAACCGCCTGCCTGTTTCCAGGACACTGGAAAAGATTTTTTCCCACCCTGCACAGGCAAAAAAGTTATCGTCCAAAAAGCATAACTTCTTTCTGGACGGGTCATAAAATTCTTCCAATGGGCTTGCTGGTGCTGCACCGGTGCTGTTTTTGTTTACACAGAAACTGCACTTCCGAAAACACCCCCTGGTGAGGAAACCAATGGAATACTCCGTATAAAATTGGAACTCTTTCTTCTTTTTCTCTCCTTCGCTATGTTCTTTTACCATCTGGTCATACAAATGATAGTCCGGTGTATGGTGTTCAATCGCTTCTGGAAGTACCGGTGCTTTATCGTAAAAAAATCCAGTCCCTCCATAAACGGTTGTTTCCCTCGTCAAAATATGTTCCGGCACAAAGGTATCCGTAAACACTTTTGATACATAGAGCCAGTCATATTCCCCTGCCTGGCTATAATCCAAAAGAAGCTCTGTTTCAAATCCCTGCTCCTTCCAATAAGCGGAAAGTTTCATACATGCCAAGTTAGGAAACCGGTGTCTTTTCCGGTATAAAAGATCTGCATCTATAATCCCTATCCTCAACGCCTGCTCCTTTCCATACGGGTAGTTCCGGTTTTCTTCTCCCCTTTGACTGCCTCTTTTCTTTCTTCCTTTTCCTTGCATTCTGCCGGGCAATATGATTTTCCATTTGCTTCCATGATTTCTGCAAATTCACAAATATGGAACACCCTTGCCCCTACCTGTGTGTGGTATTCATCAATATAGGTACAAACCCGTTCTTCCCTTTTTCCATCTGGATATACAATCTCTATGGAGTCCCCGTCTGCTATGCTGAACAGGGTATGATAATGGCTGTCAATAAACCGTATTCTTTTTTTCTCTTCCATGCTTCTCACCTCATATTGCCAAAGAAAGGACAGCCGCAGCCGCCCTTTCCCAAGTTTAAAAACTGATTTTTATTTTCTATGCCTTTTTATGTCTTTTTCTGTAATAAAGTAGGCCTGCTACCATACCTGCACTTACACCAAGAGCCAGCAAAGGCAGGAACCAGTTTGTATCATCACCCGTTTTTGGTCCTGGTTTTACGGTACCTGGTGTTTCTGGTATTTTTTTATTCTGGATCTCTTTTACCACTTCAATGACTGGTGTTTTATCATTCTGATAGGTAAATACGATTTCCCACTCTTCTTCCGTCTTCTCATATCCCTTTAAGGTGGCAGTTTCTTTCAGCACATAGGTGATCGGTTCTTTGAAAACACCATTTTCATAAGTTCCAATTGGAAGTAGTTCTGAAACTGCTTTTCCATCTTTTCCAGTCTTCAAACGTCCTACTTCTTTTCCGGTTTCCTTTTCCAGCAGAACAAATTCTACTCCCTCTAAAGCTGCTTTACTGTCTGTATCCGTTTTTACGATAACCAGTTGTCCCATAGCACGCTCATCTTCCATCTTCACTTTCTGAATTTCTCCCGTTTCTTCTACTGTAAACTCCACGTCATTGGCCACAATATATCCGTCAACTGCCGCCTCTTCGTGCAGGGTATAAGTGCCTACCGGAAGATACTCAATCAGGTGTTCTTCTCCTGTGGTCCAGGACTCTACCACTTCCCCGTCCTGATCCAGGATCTGCAGCTTCGCCCCTTCAATCTCCTTACCATCTGTAATATCTGTTTTAGAGATAGAAACCTTTGTATGGTTGTCCTCCATTTTCACTTTTTGTACGTCCCCTGTTTCTTCCACAACAAATTTCACATCTTCTGCCCGGACATATCCCTGTTCCGTAGGCGCCTGCTCTTCATGCAGTATATATTCCCCTGGTGCCAGTGCGTAGACTACATGAGCTTCTTTTTTTGACACCCACTCTTCTACCACTTTTCCTTCCTGATCCAGGATCTGCATTTTGGCCCCTTCAATTTCCTGTCCACCGGTTAAATCTACTTTCGTAAACTCCGTAATAGTAGGCTGATTAGAAATTTCTTCTGAAAAAGCGAGCAGTTCAAGGGTCTGGTCTGTATAAGACGCATCAAAGGAACACACCTCATCATTTGGCAGGTATCCCGGCTTATGCTCTACTTCCTGAATATAGTATTTTCCATGAGGAAGATTTGCCTGAAATACCAGCTTGCCCTCTTCATCTGTTGTTCCCAGTTCAATCAAGGCATCTTTTTCTACAACTACTTCCCCGGCAGCATTTTTGATATCCTCCTGCGCATACAGCCCGAATACCACTCCTTCCAGCGGTTTTCCGGTTTCTGCGTCTTTCTTCAGAAGACTCAGGGAAACTTTCTGTCGCTGATTGGTAAGTTCCATTGTTACATAATCCACTGCTACTTCCTGTCCCTTATATGCAATTTCAAATTCTTTTGCTTCCGGGTCAAGCACACAGTTCTGACCTGCCTTTTCTTCCACTACATAGTATTTTCCGATAGGAAGATTATTCAGGACTGCCTTTCCTTCTTTATCTGTTACCATACGGGCTACCAGGGCATCTTTTTCATATTTTACAATGCGGTTTCCTGCTTCGTCTTTCTGTCCGTCCGGGGTATAAATGGTTTCCTTTGCATGAATGGCAAATTCTGCACCTTCCATATTCCCTTCTTCATAGTCAAATTTATAACCTTTCTCTTTTTCCATGACTTCTTCCCCGGTGAAGAAACTGCTTACCTGATTTACAAAACCTGCTACACCGTTTTTCATCTTCGTCAGGATCTTTTCTTCTACTTTAGAAGCACCAGAAAGTTTTTCTCCCTTTTTATGGATTGTAAGGCTTCCTACTGCTTCATCATTATACTGTTCAATGACAACAATAAATTTACCGGTTTCCTCTTCTACCTGGTGTACGGTATCAGAATTTACGGTAATAGTGATCGGCGCTTTCTTTGCCTCCTGGTATGTGCCTCCGTCTGCAACTTCATTCAGTGGAACTTCCTTTCCGTCTTTTAAGAGGGCATTTTCAAATCCTACCTGTACATAATTTTCCGGCGCTTCCACTTCTTCAATCCGGTAAGTGCCACATTTTAACTGCTCCGGTGTAATCAGGTATCCCTCTTCGTTGGTCCTGAACACAGATACCACTTCTTTTTTCGGATATCTTACGATCATTTCCACATATTTTTCTGCTTCCACATCATAAATCTTATAAGCTGCACTGTTATCCAGCACCGGCTTCTGCGTCTGGGCATCTTTTTTCACAATCTTGAAGTAATACTGCAAAGGACGGTCATCAAACACACGCCATACCTGGGGTTCCCGGCTGTCTTCTGAAATCTGTACGATAAATGGACGAATCCCTTTTAAATTTTCCGGAACTGTAGACTCAAACACCACATAGGTTCCATAAGGAAGTTCTGGACTCTTTAAATATCCTTTCTTATCTGTAAACAGCTCTGGTACCGTAATCTTTTTACCATTCTCCCAATAAGAAGCGGTTTCGTCTTTGCTGTAATCATAGGTGATAAAATCTTCCGGGGTATAATAAGAACCATTTCCCGGCTTCAAACTTCCATCTTTTACACCAGACAGCTCACTGATGAGGAATACCTTAAATCCAGCTCCTTCTACCAGTTCTGTTTCTGTCTGCTCCCCGTCTTCTGAGATCTTGATAAGCTGAAAGGCCTGTTTCTTTACAGTTTCCTTTACAGTTACTTCCCGGTGTACAATCTGTACCTCCTGTCCTTCATACGAAACCTCTACGGGATACTCTGTTTCATCTAACAGATACCCTTCTGCCGGCTCTATTTCTTTCACGAAATAATTTCCAAGATACAGGTTTTTGAAATCTACAGTTCCTTCACTGGAAATCGTACCCTGCGCTACAAGTTCCCCTTTTTTATGGACAATCCCATCTTTCTTATTGGGGTGTTCAATATCTTCTGCAGCATATAATCCGTATTTTGCCCCTACTAAGGTTGCGTCACCCTGGGAAATAAATCCCTGGGAATCCTGATCAATCTTACTTACATGAACTTCTCCCCGTACTTCCTCATTTTTAAAATCATGAGAAAAAGTATATGTGTAGGTGCTGTCGTCTTTATATTCATAGAAGAAACGATACACCTCATCTGTCATATAATACTTATCCGGTGCCTGGATTTCTTTTACGCTGTAATGGAAATTCAAAGGAATATCCGCATGGAACACAGCCATTCCTTCCCTGTCGGAAACAGCACGTTCCACCAGGCTTCCCTTTTCTACAAGAACCTTTCCGTCTGCCGCTGTCAGGTCTTCTTCTGCATACAATCCAAACGTCGCACCCTCCAGGGTAACGTCATCATGTTTCGATTTTTTCACTACATTTACGGAAATCTCCGGTCTTGCATTGGTAAAAGTGGTTTCCCCCTGGGATAACTCTACATTCTGTCCTGCATAGGACAAGGTTACAAACTGGGTACGTTCCTGTTCTGTTTTTCCAATCACCAGATTTTCCGGTGCTTTCTGTTCTACAACCTTATATTTTCCAAGATACAATTCTTTGGAAACAGCACTTCCATCTTCCCCGGTTGTCAGACTTTCTACCAGATCCCCTGCTTTATGCACCTTCGTCACTTTATCCTGGCTGTAAATATCCTCTGCCGCATAAATGTTATATTCTGCCCCTGCAAAGTCCGCATTTCCATATACAAAAGTCAGGTTCCCCTCTTCTCCGGTTACTCCAGTCAGAACCTCACCTTTTTTACGGATTGTGATTTTTCCTTTCTGTTCCTCATTCGTCACTGCAACAGAAGTTGTTTTTCCTGTTTCCAGCTTCACATTAAAAGACTCTGTATTCAGCTTATATCCTTCTGGAACAGAAATTTCTTTTAAATATACCGTATCCTGGGTTTTCGGAAGCTCCACCTCAGAAGTACCGTTGCTGTCTGTGGCCGGCATCTGCACAAGAAGATTTTTACATGCACTGTCTGAATAAATACCAAAAACAGCGCCGGACAGATTTACTTTACTGTTCTTATCTTTTTTTGTTACCTTTACCCTTGCCAGGTCCAGCCACTTCACCGTAAATTCCACAGAAGCACTTTCTTCTTCAAAAAATGCCCCATACCCAATGTCCTGGGAACCAGAACCCGTAGACAATACTAAGGTCTTCCACTGGGTTCCCATTTGTCCTTTCAGCTTACCGCTGTTCCATGTACCCGTTACAGTTTTGGGAGCGCTGAAATAGAATGTGGTATTCCCATTGATCTTTACGGTTCCTGTCTGTTTTGTACTTCCACTGTGATAAGTCACATTCTCTGGCATTTTTAAAGTAATATAGTTTCTATGGTCACCTTTTAAAGTAAACTCCCCGGTACGCTGTTCCTTTCCACTTTCATAAGCCTTTGCTTCCTTTGGGGACAACGTGATTGCTGCTGTCGGAGGTGCTTCCAGGCTGTAAATATGCTGGATATATCCCCACACACCGCTTGCCTTAATATCTTCAAAGGTACAGCCATAAAAACCGTCCATGCCACAATAAGAATAAGCGGCAGCTAAATGCGTAAAAATATACTTTGTCTTCCAGTCAAAAGAGGGCATATACTCCCCGGTAATGTCCCCAGGACCGCCATATCCATAATAAAGGACTTTCTGCAATTCCGGGTTGCTTTCAAATTCATTTGCTACATAATCCGAGGTCGGCGGGGAAGCCTTCATAGACTCCAGACAATATGCTACATGGCCATTTACAGTGAAATAGGAAGTAGAATAGTTCCCCACGTTAGAAGGGTATGGGATTTTTTCTCCCTGTACCAGATGTACATTGCTTCCTTTTTGCTGCTCCATTGCTGCCGGAACAACCGATAAGAACATTCCCTTATCCTCTTTTGGTGTCAGATCAATCAACTCTGCCCCTGCATCTGGCATTTCCGGTTCTTCCGTCAGTACCTCCGGTATCTCCGGGTCAGGGTCCGCCTCACCGTCCTCACCGGAGTCATCTTCGGTATGCTGGCTTACTTCTCCCTGGGGTTCCTGTGTGCTGTTTTCCCTTGCTTCTACCACAATTCTTCTCATAATCTGATAGGAAGGGCTTCCGCTTAACGGATCAACACAATAAAATGCCTGGTAAGAACCTGGGGTATTGAAATCAAAAGAATTGCCGGAGTCCCCTTCTGCTTTCAGAAACGTTACCTTTACTTTTTCATCATTTTTCTGAAAACCCCTGTAATCTGTTTCCAGGTCAAAGGGCTCTCCTGCTTTTATGGTAAGGTCCTCTGCATACACCAGTTCTTCTTCTGTCAGTTGCTCCTTTATCTCTTCCAACTCCGGTAATGTTTCCGAAGCAGCCTCCTCCTGTTTTACTTCCTGTATCTGTGCATGTTCCTCAGACTGTTCAGAAGCCAGTGCGGTGATCCCTGTATTGAGTAACGTAGAACAACTAAGAAGAAGTGCCAGCGTCCCAGCCAGCAGCCTTTTCTTTTTTCCTTTCATCATAGCTTTGCTCCTTTTCATTTTTTCGTCAAAAAAAGCAGGCCACACAAGCCTGCTTTCCATTTTCTATCTTCTTTTTTCTATCATTTGTATACGGTCTGTCCCGTATCCAATGCACCTGTCAATCCCCTTTCTATTCCCTGCTCCCTGCATGGAACACTGCCAAAACAAGCTGCAGAACCAGCAGAAACAAACATATTACCAGTTTCCCTGTCAGATACAGCAGTTTCCCCACTGCAATGAAAATCCCTTTTACAACTTCCCATACACTTCTTCCTACTGCCATATCTTTTTCCTCCTTATTCTTCAAATGCCCCATAAAATTCCGCAAACCGTAAATCTTTTTCCATACAGGCTTCTTCCTTTTCCCTGTCCTCTGCTATCGCTCCACCGTCAGAAAGTTCTCCCTGAACTGCCTTTTCCAGCACACCTAGCTTCTCAAAGGCTTCTTCCTGTGCCATTGAAACCGCTTCTTTTACGATTTTACAAAATTGTTCTTTCTGGTTCTCCAGAAGGGTATTTAATAGTTTCATCTGCTGTACTTCTTCTTCCTGCTGTAGATACTTGGCAAAATAAACGATTGCTTCTGCTATAAAGTCGTCTTTTGTCTTGAAAATATCTTTGTTATACTCCTTCAGATACCGATAAGCCTGATGATGTACCGGTCTGCTTTTATACAGCCGCAGTGAAGTTGTATATACTTTTTCCGTATCCATAAGTTTTCACTTCCTATCATGCTGTCCGCATTTTCCTCTGTTTTGCCCGGATAATACTTTTCACTGCTTCTTCACAGCCCCTTGCATTGGCATGTATATCTGTTACAAACTGTACATCTTTTCCCTCATTGGCTCCAAAATGCTCCACAATGGAAGAACCGCCGCCCATAAACACCATTTTGGTCAGATCCAGATTATAATGGTTTGCCTGTATGATACCATAAATTTCCTCTGCGTAGGACTTCAAACAGTTTTTTATGACGTCCTGATACTGCTTCGGGCAGTCATAGCTTCCTGTCCTCATAAATGCTTCTGTAATATATGCCGGTACCCCTGCCCCTGTTTTGGCAATGGCTTCCTCATTGACTTTTCCGATACAGTACAAAGCTGCCTTATCTGAAATCGAATACTTCCCGTCCGGCATTCCGTCAACAAACTCTACCAGGTCGGTAGTTCCTCCACCAATATCTACTAAAAGGCAATAACCGGGAACCGCTTCTAAAAGCGTATGGATCACCACATGCCCCTGCATAAAAACAAACACATTTTCCAACGACACATGATAATGTACCCCTTCATAACGGAAATGCAGTTCCTTTGTCTTTAACAGATATTTCTTGAAACTTTCTTTCTGCTGCTGAAATCTTCTGGGCGGCAGGGCAGCTCCCATTTTTACGGAAGCGTCTGTCAATCCCCGGAAACGCATTTCCTGCGCCAGTGCTGCAAGGGTAAGAAGATAATAATTTTCATTCTCTGTCTTATCCACACACTCCTTTTCCGGCACTTTCCCTCCCACATAATAAAACTGGTTCTGGTATTCCAAAATGTGCTCCAGGCTGTCCGGCCTTGCCTGCAAAGGCTGGATTGCTGCTGAGAATACCGTATTTGCAGTTTTCATGTTACGGTTTCCATGATCAATTCCAATAATCATTTTAGTTTCCACGTTCTTATCCTCCTGAAAGTTATAGTTTGTATTTTATCTTGTTCTCTTTGGTTCTTGACCTGTTTCTTTCTTTTCTTTGTCTATCACAGGAAGTTTTTCAAACAGTTCCCCCATCACAGCTTCCATTTCCTGAAACTTCATTTCATCTGGCATACACAGAAAAACAATCACTGCATCAGTCAGACGTTCCCCATTCTCTTTCCGGTAAAGTTCCGTATAGGAACCCCAACAACCGTCCTCACCCGCATAAAACTTTTTTGTCTTCTCATTTACTTTTATGAGGTATTCCTCGGTATCAACAAAAATTTTCCGAATGGATACTTTTTGTAGGTCGTATTTCATGCTGTCCATATAAACCGGAAGGTGTTCCTCTGGTGCAAAATAGACATACATTGTGCAATAGGTATCTCCCTCCGTCCCCATCTCCTGTAAGACAATCCCGGCTTCAAACATTTCCGGTGGAGCATAATCTACTACAAAATCCGAATCCTTACCCTGTGGAGATTTTTCAAAACGCCCTGAATCTCCAACCAGAAAATGTTTGGGGCACTGAATACGAAACCTTTCTTCCCTCATTCTGTATATTCCTCCATAATCTCACTAATATCTTTTTGAAATAACCGCTGAAGTCGGACAACTACATAGACATTGGGCTTTTGCTGTCCGTATTCAATCCTCTGATACGTCCGAAGACTGATACCCAAGACAGCCGCAAGTTCTATCTGTGTATATCCATGAGCTGTCCTGAATTTTCTTAATTTTGTTACTTTCTATCACGCTCCTTACGTCTGAGGGATAGCTTCCTGATAAGCAAACAGATTGGATATATAGCTGTTTGCTGTCAATGTGGCATTGTATAAAGCGGTAAGCAGCACTGCCCGGATATTATTGGCTTTCCTTGTACACTGCTTAATTGAGTCTATCACATACTCTACGGTAAACTTATCCAGCTTTTTATACATTCCCTGTACAATGCCAAGAGGTCGTTCTTCCTGATTTACCCTTATGGTCTTTGCATTGGACGTCAAAACATCTACTGCAAGCCCTACAATCTCATTGAGCAGTTTTCTGTCAAAAGGTCTGTCTATCCATATCGCATCATAATCAATCTGATCTTTGAACTGTTCTTCTGCTGCCTGATAGGATAAGATAGGATTATCTCTATACCCATTCCCTATTTCTGTTGTATTCTTTTGGGTACTTTCTGCTGTAGTCTTTGTAGTAATCTCTGTATTTGTCTGCCCGCTATCAGTCTGAGGTACCTCTTTGGGTATCCAGGGCTCTGTTTCCCTGTCGGGGTATGCTCCCTCTTTGAATGGTGACACCCTCTCCCTTTGGAAAGGGACAGCCCTCTCTTCTACAAAATGTATCTCTTCCTCTATGGCTGTATGGGAACTGATTTTCTCTGCTTTGGATTTCTCTCTTCTTTTTTCAAAGGAAACCGGATCTGCTCCTGTTTCTTCTGGATAAGTCAATTCTTTTAACCGGTCTACGATCAATTCCAGATACAGAACATTATTTACAACAATCCCATTCATGGAAATGGTTCTAAATACCCGTTTTACCACACCCAGCTTCTCTAAAAATACCACTGCATTTGTCGCTTCTTTTTTGGAAATCCCAAACTGTTCGCTGATCTGCTGGTAACTTCTCTGAAGAAGGTCTGACTTAAATTTCTTTCTTACCCCAATGACCTGTCCGGTTCCTTCATCTCTGATTTCTGTAGGCTTATACCAGTACACAATATCTGCCAGTATAATAATAGCTGTTAGATTTGGCTTTCCACTTTCTCTGATGATTGTCCGATACCACACCTGCGGAATGATATTTCCAGATATATTCAGTTTTGCATTTTCATCTACAATTTCATTTCCAGTGCTATAAATACCTCCATTCATACGTTTATTCCTCACTCCCCTGCTTCTTTTCTTTTTCAAATAAAGCACTTATTTCTTCATCTGCTCTTTTGCCTGCCACCAGACACGCATACAACGAAACGAGGAAAAAAATTATTCCAACAATCATAATCACCTTTATCATTGCTCTGTCCTCCCAAGAAAAAAAGGACTAAGCCAGCTAACAGAATCTTTTAACTAACCTAGTCCTTAACATATTTTTTTCAATATATTGTAACCGAATGGTTTTTCACAAACTTGACCGCCTGTGAGAATGGATATAATTTTGACAGGACCAGTAGCAATAGGTTTCTATCTTTAAGAGCCCCTGCCATTTGATTTTTACTATGAAAAATTCATTCCCGGTCTATGAATTTTCTACCTTTTATGGTATAATAGAAAAAAGACTAAATTGGCGTGAGCCCTTATTTTATAAGGAATCTGCTAACTTAGTCTTATTTTAACATAATCACCGGAACCGGTGGAACCCACAAATGCGATTGTCTCTTTCGGATTGACATGGAACGAAACGCCTTTTAACACCCACTCGCCCGGGATATAGGAAAACCATACGTCGCGGAACTCAATTTCGCCCCTGATGCCGGTAAGCTCGATCGCATCCGGCGCATCCTGCATTTTTGGCTCAAGATCCAGAATCGAGAATACTTTCTCGGCGGATGCAAATGCAGACTGCAGCCAGTTGAACTGCTCCGCCAGGTTCTGGATCGGGTTGAAGAATTTTGAAATATACATGTAAAAGCTGACGATCATACCGCTGGTAAGCGTCTGGCCGAGGAACGACGTTCCCTCCAGATAGCCCTTGCCGCCTAAATACAAAAGGCAGAGCACGGAGCTGATATACAGCATGTAGACGAGCGGACGGAAAATACCAAACACGAAAATCTGCTCCTGCTGTGCGCGGCCGAGTGCGTTGCTCTTGTCGGTAAACTCGCGCATCTTGGCATCCTCGCGGTTGAAGATCTGTGTGATTTTCATACCGGAAAGGTTCTCCGACAGATACGTGTTGATGTCCGTAGTACAGTCTTTTACTTTCCGGTGTGCTCTTCGCGAGAATTTGCGGAAAATAATCGAGAACAGCATGATAAACGGCACGAAGCAGAGCACCATCAGCGTCAGCTCATAGTTCAGAAACAGCATCGCAATCAGAATACCGATGATCACGAAGAAGTTCTTCAGAAGATTGACCAGAAGGTTGGTGAACATCAGTGAAATCGCGTTCGTATCGTTTGTCGTTCTCGTGACAAGCTTTCCGACCGGAATCTCATTTAACTGCTCGTGGGAAAGGCGCTCGATGTGGACGAACAGATCCTCCCTCATATTGGAAATAATTTTCTGACCCGTCTTCTGCAGAATCACGGCCTGGAAATACGTGCACGCCATCGAGACAAGAAGGATTGCCGCATAGCCCGCTACCCACAGAAACAGGGCATTCAGCGCGAATTTTCCAACGACGAGCTCCTCAATTTTGCCGACGATCAGCGGCGAAATGATATCGTACGCGATCGAAAACAGCATCAGAAAACCAACAACGATAAACTGGCGGTAAAACGGCTTTGCGTAATCCATCAGACGCTGCATGATTTCACTGTCTTTCATGTTCCGCTCAAAGCCGGTTTCTTTTTCTCCATCTTTCACTACAAACGCGGCCACAATCAGCAGGGTGGAAATCACGCCGATGATCGCGCCGACCCAGAGAATCGGATAATAATTGTGCATTTCTACTCCTCCCCCGCTTCCTCTTCAAGTTTCTGCAGATCGACCATCTTGCGGTACGCCGTGCAGGTCCGGTACAGATCCTCGTGTTTTCCGACTGCATGGACTTCTCCGTCCTCGACGAACACGATCTTGTCCATCTGCTCCACCGTTGAAATCCGGTGTGCGATCAGAATTGTCGTCAGTCCCTCACGTTTTTTGAGATTGTCGAGAATCGTGCGCTCTGTTCTGGTATCGACCGCAGAGACGGAATCATCGAGAATCAGAATCGGTGCGTGTTTCATCAGCGCACGCGCAATCGAGATTCGCTGCTTCTGTCCGCCGGAAACCGTCACACCGCGCTCGCCAAGAACGGTGCGGTAGCCCTCTTTGAACTCTGCGATATTGTCATGGACATCGGACATCATCGCCGCATCCTCAATGGCCTCCTGGTTTTCGTCATCAAAGGCGAAAGAAATATTGCCGGAAATCGTGTCGGAGAACAGGAAGTTGTCCTGCGGCACGTAGGCACAGCCCTCACGCACGGAGTGGATGGAAACGGTGTTGACATCGTGGTCATCAATGAACAGCGTTCCGTCCGGCACGTTGTAGGTGCGGAGCAGCAGATCGACGATGGTCGTTTTTCCGGAACCGGTCTTTCCGACGATGCCGACACTCTCGCCCGGCTCAATGGTAAACGATACGTTTTTCAGCACATCGTACTCCCCGTCCGGATAGCGGAAGGTCAGATTGCGGAACTCGATTTTTCCATGGATGGACGGCAGATCCTGCACACCGCCGCGGTCCTTCACATCGACTTTTGCGTCAAGCAGTTCCGTAATACGGTTTAAGGACGCTTTTCCACGGGATGTTTTCTCGATCAGCATGGAGACCGCCATGATCGGCCATACAACGGCCGAGAAATAGCCGATATACTCGACAAGCTGGCCGGCGTCGAAGCTTCCGCAGTAAACGAGATAGCCGCCGTAGCCTAAGATTACACAGATAACGGACTCGACGAACAGCGTTACCATAATGTTCAGCAGTGTGGAAATTTTGGTATATTCTACGTTGATGTCCTCGTTCTCGCGGTTCAGTCTACGGAACATCATCAGCTCTTTCGTCTCTTTGACGAATGCTTTGATGACAGCAAGACCGGAATAGTTTTCCTGCGCGAAATCGGACAGCTCGGAAAAGGCCGCCTGGCGCTCTTCCCACTTTTTCATCAGGTATTTGCCGAGCGTTGTGCCGGCGGCCATCAGAAATGCCATCGGGATCATGGAAAGGCCGGTCAGGAAGTGGTTCATGCGCCACATTTTGATCACGGCAAGCAGGCCTAAAAACAGCGCATCGCAGAACATCAGAATACCGTCGCCGAAGCACTCCTGCACGGTATCGAGATCGTTCGTGTAAAGACTCATCAGGTTTCCGACTTTGTTGACCTGATAATACTCCTGGGACAGCTCCTTGCTGTGCGCGAACATGCAGGTACGAAGATCGGTCACCACGCGGATCGCGGAGCCGAAAAAGCAGACTCGCCACAGGAAACGGCCGACTACCATGACGATAATGGTAATAATCATGGGCCGGCAGACCTGATCCAGCAGAAATTCCATATCAAACACCGCCGCCTGGCCGTTGACCAGAACAGGGTCGCCGTTCATGCCGTTGATGACCATGCGGTACAGCTCCGGTATGAAAAGCTGGAAATAATCTACGAGAATCAGCGCTGCAAGACCGAGAATCAGAATGGGCGCATTCTTCAGGTAGTATTTGTTAATGTACTTTCCAAATATCATATATTTTCTCCCTCTTTTTGTTTTTGCCATTGTCTGCTATGATCTTTCTGATCATAACAGTCCTTCCCTTTTCCAAAGCGTTTTCGCCCCGGAATGCCTCCTTTCTTCTCCTGCATTTCACAGCTCCGATGCAATTTTAACAGAGATAAACAGAAGGAACTGGACTTTGAAAAATCCAATTCCTTCTGTTCCAATTCACATTCCTGCTCCAAAAGCGTTCCGCTTCTTCTTTGCAGGACACCGTTGTCCTGTGAATGTTTGTTCTATTTTTTAGTATACGGTTCTTTTTCTCTCCCGTCAAGCATTTCACGCGTTTTTCTGTTTTCTTTTTTATTTTTTGCCGTTTTCCGCTTTTTTTGCGCAAAATCTGCGCATTCCGGTTAAAACACCCAAAAGAAGAAGAAGGCTGACGCCAAGTGTGATCCACCACGTTCTGGTCACGGCTGCAATCAGATATCCCACCAGGCAGACACACGCTGTAACGGCCGCATACTGCATCTGCGTCGATACGTGGTTCAGATGGTTGCTCTGCGCACCCGCACTTGACATAACCGTCGTATCCGAGATCGGCGAAATATGGTCACCGCAGACCGCCCCTGCCAGGACGGCGGATACCGAGATAATCATCATCTCCAGATTTGTTCCGGCTGCGAACATGCCCGTTGCAATCGGCACAAGAATCGCGAACGTTCCCCAGGAGGTTCCCGTCGAAAAGGAAAGGAACACCGCCACGGCGAACAGCACCACCGGGATAAAAATACTTGCGGATGCATGGTCTCCCACGACGCTTCCGACAAACTGGGCCAGGCCCATCGCATCACCGACGCCTTTTAAGGTCCACGCAAAAACGAGAATCGTAACCGCCGGAACCATCAGCTTGAAGCCCTCGGACAGGCTGTCCATAAAGCTCTTGAAGGTGATGACCTTCCGCGGCAGATACAGCGCCATCATAAACAGGATCGTCACGACGGAGGCAAAAATCAGACTTGTTTCTGCATCACATCCTGCGAACGCGGAAATCACATTGTCCGCGCCGCCGAGGAAGCCAGTGTAAACCATCGCTCCAATCGCTGATACAATCAGCACGGCAACTGGGAGCACGAGGTCGATGACTTTTCCGTTCGGATTGACCTCCTGCTCGGAAACCTGCTCAAACTCCTCGCCTCCGGTCGTGAAAAGATCACCTTTGGCGGCATTATCCTCGTGGAGCTTCATCTGACCAAAATCAAAGCCGGTGTAGCAGATGTAAAAGACCATCGCAATTGTAAGGATCGCATACAGGTTATACGGAATTGTCCGCAGAAACAGCTGGAATCCGCTGATTCCCGCATCCGCCGGCACATACGAGTTGACGGCTGCCGCCCAGCTTGAGATCGGCGCGATAATGCAGATCGGCGCTGCGGTGGAGTCGATGATGTATGCGAGTTTCGCGCGGGAAACCTTGTGGCTGTCCGTGACCGGGCGCATGACAGAGCCGACTGTCAGACAGTTGAAATAGTCATCCACAAAAATCAGAACACCAAGCCCCATCGTTGCCAGAAGCGCACTCCGCTTCGTTTTGATCTTCGTCCCCGCCCATTTTCCATACGCCGCCGAGCCGCCGGATTTCGCCATCAGCACGACAACCATGCCAAGCAGGATATCGAAGATCAGAATGTTGATGTTCATGCTGTTCCGTAAAATTTCAAAGAAGCTTGTGAACGCATCCCACGGATGGAAGCCGGTGTACAAAAGGACACCGACTGCCGATCCGATGAACAGGGAACTGTAAACTTCTTTTGTTACAAATGCAAGCAGAATTGCAAGCAGCGGCGGGACGAGTGCCCACCAGGTTCCGATAAACATTGAACCATTCATGTCGTCTGTTTTCCCTTTCTGCTGTTAAGTTCGTTTACACTTCCGGCGTTACAATTTTTCCGGCTACTGCACATGCTGCCGCTGTCTTTGGAGATGCCAGATAAATTTCAACTTTAGAAGTACCCATTCTTCCAAGAAAGTTTCGGTTGTTCGTTGCTACAACACGCTCGCCGTCAGAGAGGATTCCGCCCGCTCTTCCGCAGCACAGGCCGCATCCCGGATGTGTAATCATGGCGCCTGCCTCTGCCAGTGTATCGAGAATGCCCATTTTGCTTGCCTGCAGATAAATCTTGCGGCTTGCCGGTGTTACGATCAGTTTTACGTAGTCGGCTACTTTTTTGCCTTTTAAAACCTCGGCTGCCGCCTGCAGATCCTCGAGACGGCCGTTCGTACAGGAACCAATGAAGACCTGATCGATCGGGGTTCCCTCGAGAACGCTGGTATCACGGATCTTGTCTACCTGGGACGGGCATGCCATAACCGGCACAAAATCCTCGGCGCGGTAGGTGATGGTGCACAGATATTTTGCATCCTCATCGCCTTTTAAGCTCTTCTGATAGTCATTGAGTTCGATCTCGCAGTATTCTGCGGTCTTCTCATCCGGGGTAAAAAGTGCACATTTGGCACCTGCCTCGATCGCCATGTTGGCAATCGTCATACGGCTTGCCACGGTCATATTTTCTACGGTGCTTCCTGAGAACTCCAGTGCGCGGTACGTTGCGCCGTCTGCACCGAGGTCACCGATCAGACGCAGGATAATGTCTTTTGACATCACATTTTTCGGCAGCTCGCCTTCGATGACAACTTTGATCGTCTCCGGCACTTTGATCCACATCGTACCGGTTCCGAGGATGCTCGCCATCTCTGTGTAGCCAATTCCGGAAGAGAATGCACCGACACAGCCGTATGTCGTCGTGTGGCTGTCGGTTCCGAAAACAACGTCGCCCGGTTTTACGTAACCTGCCTCTGTCATTAACTGATGGCAGATTCCGTCGCTTCTGTGTACGTTTTTCATGCTATATTTCTTTGCAAATTCATCGCCTTTGTGGAAATGTCTCGTATCGTCCACCTGGCTTGCCGGAACGAGGTGGTCGTAGATCAGAACGACTTTATCCGGGTCCCACAGTTTGGTAAAGCCCATCTCCTCGAATTTATCGCCGACAAACGGGATGAAGATATCATGAATCATGACTCTGTCCACGTTGACCGTCACAATGTCGCCCGGTTTTACGTCTTTTCCGGTGTTGTGGCGGATGATTTTTTCAATTACTGTATTGCCCATCGTTTCTTCCTCCCGCTCTTAATCCAATCCGTTGCGCTTGCGCATTGCCTTTACCAGGCCGCCTGCCTGAATGATATCCATCAGGTTCTCCGGCAGAGCTGCGATCGGGTATGTTTTTCCGTTGTAATCAACATGCTCATTCATCTTGACGGTGATGGTGTCGCCCTCTTTGATATCGTCGTGCAGATCCGGCTGCTCGATCAGAAGAAGGCCGTTATTGATGGAGTTGCGGAAAAAGATCCGAGCAAAGGATTTCGCGATAACGCAGGAAATGCCGAGCGCCTTGATGATCTCCGGTGCCTGCTCTCTCGAGGAGCCGCAGCCGAAGTTCTTTCCTGCCACGATGATGTCGCCCTTTTCAATCTGTCCGGCCAGTTCCGGGCGGAGCGGGGAAAAGCCGTACTGTTTCATATCGTCAATTGTCTTTAAAGCAAGATACTCGGTCGGGATAATGATATCGGTATCAATATCGTCTCCAAGCACCCATACTTTTCCTGTAAATGCTTCCATATGTTTATTCTCCCAAAAATATTATGTATCCCTCAAAGAAAATGGTCAGATCTGATCTGCCGTCGCAATCTTTCCGGCAATCGCGGATGCGGTTACCGTAGCAGCGGATCCCAGGTATACTTTGGAGCTTGGATGACCGGCACGGCCCTTGAAGTTACGGGTTCCGGTGCTGATCAGCACTTCGTTCTCGCCGATGACACCCTGGCAGCTTCCCCAGCAGACGCTGCAATTCGGGTTCATGACGATGGCTCCGGCCTCCATGAAGGTGTCGATGATGCCTTCTTTTAATGCCTGGCGGTAGATCGTCTGGCTTGCCGGAACAACGAGGAAACGGACGCCCTCTGCGACTTTCTTTCCGCGGATGATCTCTGCGCCGACGCGGAGATCTTCGATTCTTCCGTTGTTGCAGGATCCAAGGAATGCTTCATTGATCGGCGTTCCGCAGGTCTCTTCTGCCGGAACAACGCGGTCTACGAAATCCGGTTTTGCAACAACCGGGCGGACTTTGGAAAGGTCAAAGGTGTACTCTCTGACGTATTTTGCGTCCGGATCGCTGTGGAAGATTTCTTTTGGCTCTCTTCCGTGCTCTTTCAGGTACTCGATGGCTTTCTCATCTGCCTCAAAGATACCGGTCTTGGCGCCGGCCTCAACTGCCATGTTGCAAAGTGCCATACGGTCGCTGATGCTTAAAGTCTTTGCACCCTCACCGGTAAACTCCATCACCTGGTAGTTGCATCCGTTTGCGCCTACCTCGCCGATGATGGTGAGGATCAGATCTCTCGCATAAACGCCCTCCGGCAGTTTTCCTACAAGATTGAATTTTACACTTTCCGGTACGAGTACCCAGGAAGTTCCCGTTACCATGCCGTACAGGAAATCGGTACAGCCGACACCGGTGCCGAATGCGCCGAGTGCTCCGTAAGAGCAGGTATGGCTGTCAGCGCCGAAGATCAGCTCGCCCGGGCGGACGTAATTCTCGATCATCACCTGATGGCATACACCTTTTCCCTCCCAGAAATCAATGTTGTTCTCTCTTGCAAAATCACGCATTTTTTTCTGGGACGCCGCTGTTTTCGGGCTGTCGGACGGTACGTTGTGGTCAACGATAAAAACCAGCTTTTTCGGATCCGCGATGTGCGGATGGTTTAATTTATTGCGATACATATCAACCGTCAGATGAGTAGTTCCGTCATTGCTCATCAGACGATCCAGTGTTACGGTATGAATATCTCCCGGTTTTACTTCCGGAACGCCGGCTGCAGCGGCGATAATTTTCTCTGCAATTGTCATTCCCATGGTCTTACTCCTCCTCGCGGTTCAAAGAAGCGATCAGGCCTCCCTGATTCAGTATATTCTGCATATATTCCGGCAGTTTCGTGCAGGTGTACGTTTTCCCGTTCACTTCTGCGGTTCCCTCGGACATGTGAAGAATCATGGTATCACCGTTTTCTACGGCATCCGGCAGGTCTTTACAGACAATCGCCGGCAGACCAATATTGATGGCGTTGCGGAAAAAGATTCTGGCGAAGGATTTTGCGATAACTGCCTGCACACCCAATGCTTTTAAAACACCCGGCGCCTGCTCTCTTGAGGAACCACAGCCAAAGTTTTCTCCTCCTACGACAAAATCTCCCGGTTTTACTTTCTTTGCAAAGTCCGGATCTAACGATTCAAACGCATGGCCTTTCATCTCATCCAGATTCGGCAGAAGCAGATACTGGGACGCGATGATCTGGTCTGTATCAAGGTCATTATGAAATTTAAAAATTTTACCCTCTTCCATTTTCTTTCGTTCCTTTCGCATAAAAATTCTGACAAAATCTATTGTAACACAAAAGATATGGTTTGCAAAAGGGAAAAAAGCAAAAAATATAGGCCGCCTCACCTTTTTCCGGTAAGACGGCCTGAAATGCTTCTTTAGTGGGTCGTTCCCATTGCCTCTTTTACTTCTTCTTTGTTGGTTACAACCGCCTCAATGCAGTACTCCAGAGATTTTGCGATGGTTTCCAGCGGCATGCTTGCCATCGTACTTGCTTTTCCCACTACCTGCTCACATGCAAATGGTACGTGGATAAAACCTGCGCGGATATTCGGATATTTTGTTGCGCAAAGGTGAAGCACGTTGTACATTACGCAGTTGCATACGTAGGTGCCTGCGGTGAAGGATACATGGCACGGAAGACCGTGTTCACGGACGTTCTGAACCATGGCATTGACTGGAATGGTTGCAAAGTATGCCGTCGGTCCGTCTGCCTGGAGCGGTTCATCGGCCGGCTGCTCGCCTGCGTTGTCCGGAATTCTTGCATCCGCAAGGTTGATGCCGACTTTCTCTACCGTTACACATGCGCGGCCGCCTGCCTGTCCGACATTGATCACAACATCCGGGTTGTGTTCCTTGATGGCAGCCTCCACACACGAAATACTTCTGGTAAACTCGGTCGGGATCTCAACTTTTACGATCTCTGCTCCGGCGATGGTATCCGGCAGAAGTTTGATGGCCTCGAATGCCGGGTTCACGCTCTCTCCTCCAAATGGGTCAAATCCTGTTAATAAAACTTTCATCGTCTTTTCTCCTTTTGTCTCTTAATTTTTGTCTCCTGGTTCTGTCCTTTAGTATAACACAGGCTCGGGTGCAATAATCTTTCCCCGGTCCATGATCTGACGGTTATCGGTAAAAATATCGGGTTCCCGGCAGACCAGGTCGAAGTGGCCTTTCGCATTCTGCACGCCGCCGAGCGCGATATTGCGTCCAAGCCCTACATGGAAGGTTCCATACGCGGATTCATCCTCAATGTAGCAGTTGCCGAGGCAGTTCGAGCACGAATTCAGTCCGATGCCAAGCTCTCCTGCGATATAAATCCGTGGATCGAAATATTCCTCCATGTACTTCTTTAAGCGGATGCCGGTCGGTGTCTCCTCGATATCGACGATTCTGCCGCCTTTGAAGATGATTCTCGTCGGCTCATCGGCTCGTCCGATGTATCCCAGCGATCCGTCGAGCACCATAATGCCCTCTGTCTTTGTCTCCTCGATCGGCACATAGACCTCAATACTTGAGGACGAATAGCCTTTTCCGTCTCTTAATACGCCGTTGAAAAATCCCGGATTGCGGTTCTCTTTGTAGAACATCATATCCGTTCCTGCCGGTGTCGTCACATGCACTTTGCCGGATGAACGGAGATACTTCATAAACAGCTTTGCCATCATGCGGCTCTTTTTCGTGTCCATCAAAAGGAAATCGAACTCCAGAAGACTTCTTCCGTCGTTCGTCGAAAGCGGAAGCGACAGAAACTTTTTGTGCTTCTGAATCGCACGCTTCGCTGCTTTTGTTGTCACAAGCGAATACTCGGTCGCTGCAATGATCGCAGTGTAGGGATCAAAGACCGCCTCGTTATCGTCGAAAAAGATGCCCACATGGCGTCCTTTATTTTCAACAATCAGTGTGTTGACGGACCGCGCTTTTTTCCGCGCCTGCATTTCCAGCGCTTTCGCCTCCGCCTGATGCTCCTTTGATGTCACAATCAGTACTTTATCCCACGCTTTTACTCTTACCCATTCGTGGATGATGATCCAAGCCCCCCGTTCCATGTTCGGTGTCATTTGTTTCTCTTCCTTCTCCTGTCATATCTAGTCAACCATTTTACGGACGTTAAGGCCACCGCCCTTCCCTTTCGGAAAATACGATGACCTTAGTTAGTCTGTCCTGACGATTTACTTTAATACTATCATATAACAGATCTGGAATACAAGCATAATTAATCCAACCAGCACCTGATTTTTGATTACGCCCCAGCGGTCCTTCATATTCAGGATTGCAACCGGTACGATATTGAAGTTTGCTGCCATCGGAGTCATTAAGGTTCCGCAGTAACCGCAGGTCAGTGCGATCATACCGATGACTACCGGATTTGCACCGTATGCCAGTACGAACGGAGCACCGATACCAACCGTCATAACGGTGATGGCTGCAAATGCATTACCCATGATCATGGTGAACAGTACCATACCAACGGCATAAACGATGATACCAATATTAACATTTCCTTTCGGAACAACTTTCTCTACGATTTGTGCAATAACCTCACCAACACCGGCTGCAGTAAAGACACCGCCCAGGCAGCCAAGCAGCTGCGGCAGCATACTGAGCGGTCCTGTAAGGGAAAGGAAACGCTCGGAATCTTTCAGGAAAACCTGCGGTTTGTTCTCTTTCGAGTCGTATGCAACCAGGAAAATAATGGCTACGAGAACACCAAGTGTAATCGCGATCATGGAGCTCATATTGGAGAACAGTGAAAAAGCAAGGGAAAATACAGCAACACAGAATGCCGGAACGAAAATCTTCATTCCAATCTTCTTAAACTGTGCTTCGGTGTGTGCTTTTTCCGGTGCGTTTGTTTTTCCAACCTTTACTTTCTTGAAGATCGGCGGCAGACACATAATAATAACGAGGACACCGGAAACCTTGGCCGGAAGCCAGGTGCCAAGTGCTGTAACAATACCGAACGAACACCAGAAAATGGCTGTTCCGATTCTGGACGGATTTTCTTCATCCAGAAGGTTTTTAATGCCCGCGTAGATTGCAATCAGGCCAACGAGAATCCATACAATATTTAATCCGGCCGTATTAAATGCGGCTGGAACCTGTATAACTTTTAATGCGCTCATCTAGTGTTCCTCCTATTTCTGTGCCTTTTTGCCGGCTGATTTTTCATAGTATTTTTTCGAAATCCGATTGTCTTTTACAATGATATAGACACAGGAAACAACCAGTGAGAATAATGCAACCGGAATTTCAATTGCCGCAAGGTCAATCAGGCTTACTTCATAGCCAAGACCGGCAAGTGTCGTCTGTACCAGAATTCCACCGGCACCGCCGACAAACAGAACCTGGAAGAAGAACCAGGTGAAGTTCTGCATTGCTGCTGCAAGTCCCTTGACTTCTTCTAAGTGCTCTTCGTTTACGGTACCTTCTTTGTTCTCGATCGCACCTTCTGCCATCGGAAGAAGAACCGGACGGATGAATCCGGCAACACCGCCGAATCCTACGTTGAATGCACCGAACAGGCCATTTAATACGCCGTATACAGCGATCAGCTTGCCGGCTGTTGCACTCTTAACTTTCTTAATCAGGTTTGCTGCTGCTTCACGAAGACCGTTTCTTTCAAGCGTACCAGTAACGAGCAGGATCATCATGAAGATCGCCATGCTTCGGTTCGCTACGAAGTTGGTTCCGATGGTCTCAAGAAGACCGCCGACGCCAAGGCCGCCAACGATCCCTGTCGTAATCAGCGCCAGGAAAATGATGAGGATTGAATCCAGTTTCAGCGCGAATCCGACGATAACGATTAACACGCCAAGTAATTTGATGAGTTCCATACCTAAACTCCTCCTTAAATAAAATGTAGTTTTTTTGGATACAGGCTGCTCCGCACGCTCGTGCTTTCACAACCCTGTATCCTGTATTTCTTCCAGTTACCTAGAGACAATCATCGGTCTCTTTCGTATGTAGCTGGTCAAAATCGTTCCATCCTGCTCGGTAAAGCGGCAGTCCATAACGTTCCGCGCCTCCATGAGCATCTGTATTGTCACTTCGTCGTGCGCCACATGAGCCCGCGCACACAGGTTCAGGTATTCTCCCTGTGCCGTTTCATCCGCAACCTCGCTCGTATAAGCGACGGTTGTAATCCACGGATAGCGGATCGACGAATATCCATGCGCCGGATTCGATTCATACGGAATCCAGTAATTGATCATTTCTTTATAATAATTGGCCGGAAACAGTTTCGGCATCCACGCATGGGCATATTTTTCAAACTGTGCACTCCACTCCTGGTTCAGTGCTTTCATCTCCGGATACGCTGCAATCTTGTCTGCGATCACATCCTCCATGACCTTATTCACATCATAGTTTCCTTTGTATTCCGGATTCATTACATACCAGAAATAACCATATAAGAGCGATCTCGGAAGCCAGAAACCTTTGTAGGACGGGGAGGTATAACCAGAAAACTGCTGCTCCCATTCGTGGCTTGGCACACCGTGGTTATCCACCATCATATCCGGTGCATATTTCTCGTAAATCCGGCTGATGCCCATCGCTTCGCTGTGAATCGTATCCTGCTGGAAATAATGACGGTAAAACTCTTTTCCAAGAGAATTGAACCGCGCCACATGGAATTTCCACGTCGGATGCTCCTTCTGCAGTTCATAGTGAATCGCTGCACCGTCCACGTTTTCCATCGGGATCAGGATCAGATTCAGCTTATCCGGCAGCTCTTTGTAAACATCTTCTGTTAAAAGTTTCTTCAGCAGCATAAACGATGCATTCGTTGAGGCAACCTCGTTTGCATGGTGTCTTGCATTGATCACCTCGCTCGGCACTCTCGCCAGACGCTTCGTCAGCGACAGATATCCCTCGTACTCCGGTTTCAGCCAGACAGCATAGAGCTCGCGGCCCGTATAGGAAACGGCAATCCGGAAGACCTCGATACCCGGAACTTCTTTCAGCTCCTCAATGATCTCCCGATACGTATCGTATCCGATCAGTTCGTGCTCATGCAGGTTGATGTTCTCGATCCGTTTCGCCTTTGGCTTTTCTTCCCGCTCCAGGGTCTGTGCCGCATACGATGCGCCGCTTTCTGTTTCAAAGACAAGCGCTGTTTCCACAGGAACACAGCTGCATTTTTCAAGAACACCTTTCGACCACAGCGCTGCGTATGCTTTTACGGTAGCCTCTGCTGCGCCTTTCACTGTGATATGGAAATTCAGCTCTCCGTTTTCCCACGAAACTGCGGAAATCCAGGTTTCGACTTCACTTCGTTTTCTCTCTGCGGCAGCGGTCTCTCCGTCTTTTGTGATGCATGCCGCATCTTTTAACGGCTCTGTCAGCGTAACGCGAAAGACCGGCCGGCCCTCTTTCTGATGGATCACCGGCAGAATCAGGCCCGGTGCATCCAGCATCACGCCGGCTTTCTGAATGCCGTAATTTTTAAAATAATCACCGCCCACAAAATACATGTCCTCATGGAGTGCATCAAGCGATGAGATCAGATCCTCACGGGAACCGGTCGGCTCGTCCGGCTCGCTTACCGTAATGTCCATTCTCAGTTCGTGGAAGAACGGCTGCATCTCCTCCGCAACGGTTCCGCCCGTTTTTTCCTCGATATAGCGGCGGCAGTCCGGAAGGACTTCGCTCTGGTAGACATCCCAGATTTCTTCCAGATCGGTGCGGACTTTTTTGTCAAGAATGGGCTTGCCATTTACTTCTGCTTTTATATAACCGGTCGACGGGTGAACTTTTCCCATCTGCGGGTATTCATTCATATACGGACGCTCCGACCACGCGGCCTTGTACGCATCCTCACAGCAGACGCTGTTTTCTTTGCTTCCCTGGCAGAGATATGTGATGTCATCTTCTCCCTCATAGGCTTTGAATACGACATTTTTTCTCTCGATACCGAGCTCTTTTACCAGAAGATCCTCGATCGGGTACAGCTCCTGCAGATAACGGATCGGTAGGTCGTACCATTTGTCCGGCGTCTCGGCACTCAGGTTGTGGTAAGACGGGATGGCTCCGTTTTCATCATTCCATTCCGTCTGGCCTTCTGGGAGAAACGGTTTGAAATAAACGGTAACCGTATCGGCTCCGGCCTCTTTCAGACGCGGAAGCATCTCTTCTGCCAGCCAGGAATAGCCCTGTTTGTAGGCACAGTAAATCGTTGTCTGTTCCGGCACAGCGCCTGCTTCGCGGATTTTTGCATCGATCGCTTCGCACATCTTCCGGCGCACGCTCTCGGTCTCGCTGACTGCTCCGGTGATTTTTACGGTGCTTCCCTCTTTGAGTTTCGGATAGACTTCCGTTTCCAGAAGTTCTTCAAATACTTCGACCTCCCACGGGAATTCATATACTTTCTCGTACATTTTCTGACCGGATTTGTAATTGTAAACTTCTGCATCTCCGGCCTCTTTTTTCTGCTCTTCGCTCCAGCGCGGCGATCCGTAAACCGCATAGGCGCCGCTTTCTTTTTCCTGTAAAGCTTTCAGTTCGGCAAGCTGGCCGTCCTCTCCGCGTAGGATAAAATCATCCACCATGTCCATCAGGAGATCTTTCCAGCTTCTCTCACCGCAGATCTTTGGAAATGTATTGCAGAGGCGGGCGGTGAATGCGGTCAGTGCTTCGCCGTCTCCGCGCAGATACACTTTTACGCCGTCACCGTCTGTCTCTCCAAGGACCAGTTCTGTCTGATCTGCTTTTTCAAAAATAATCTGATTTCCCTTGTAACCCGCCTCGGCAAGAATGGTTCCTTCGTATCCTGTCGTCTCCATCCCGAAACGGTATGCCAGATCACACGCTGCAAGAAACATAGCATCGCTTGCGTCCTCTGGAAGCACCAGTTTTACATCAAGTGCATCCGGGAGGAAATCGTGATTCTGATCTTTTAAAAACGGACCTTTTTGGAACATTTTTTCCAATCCTGTTTTTTCCCGGAAATCCAGGTCGTAAACCGGCCCGATGTGGTCCGAAGCCGCCTCATACCCCTCCGGGGCTGCATCTGCTGTTTTCTTCCACAGCTTCCGGAATTCTTCTTTTGTTTCCGGTACCGGGATTTCTCCATCCGCGGCTGCAACAGGAAACACTGCCGTCTCTGCCTGGAAACCAAGAAGCAGCGCCGCCTCAACGGTGTTTCGCTTCTGTTCTTTTGTCATATCTGCTGTAAACCTTAACCGTTTCATGCATGCACCTCCGAAATCGTTATCGTTCACACATATGTTGTAACTGTAACCAGCGGTTGGATTCGTCATCCAAAATCCGCCGTTTTCCGCACTGCATCATGAATTCAATTCTACTAAAATGTTCAAAAGATGTCAACCTGTTTCTGATTTTTCTATGAAATTTGCACAATTCTTCCAATAAAAATCAACTTTGCGTCCGTACTATCTGAAAATTTTGTGGAAAATTTCTTTTTCCTCAAAAAGAAAAAGAGGCGTTCACAGCCAGCAGAAACATTTCTTTCCTGCGGACCGTGACAGCCTTTTTGCCGTCTTTCTTTTTCTTATTTCCAGACCGTATCGTAGTTGATCGGTTTATAGAATGCTTTTTCCCGGCTCTCATGATCATCCGGACGGTTGCCGAGAAGCCACATGGTTTTAGTTGCGACTGCCTCCGGGGTCATATCGTATGACTCGAGAATGTTGCACAGGGTTTTCATCTCATGGCCGACTTCATAGACGGTCATATCGCTTCCCTCGTGAGAAACCTGGGTACACATGATGATGAGTTTTTCCGGGTACTTCTGGCAGAGCTCGTAAAACGGCTCCTTGATGCTCGCCGGAATACCGCCGACACCGAAGCTCTCCACAATGATCGCATCGTAGTGCTCAAAAATCGCCGGAAGCAATACCGGGCTGATTCCCGGGATCAGTTTCAAGAGAAAAACGTTATCGCTTAAGTTTTCATAAAAACGAACCGGCTTTTCATACGGCAGCATCGGCAGATACCGCAGAATCCTGCGGTCCTGTATTACCGCAAGGTACGGGAAATCGATGCTGGAAAAGGCATTGTAGCTCTTCGTCCGCACCTTCTTCGCGCGCGTTCCCGCGATGACTTTTCCGTCGAACACAATCTGTACACCCTGGGATGCATCATCACAGGCGTAATAAAAGCTATCGGACAGGTTTGTCTTTGCATCCGTGATATCCAAATTGATCGGCCGCTGTGCTCCGGTGATGACGATCGGCTTTTCCGAATTCTGAATCATATAGGAAAGCGCCGCCGCGGTGTACGCCATCGTATCAGTTCCGTGCGCGATGACGAAACCGTCGTAATCCTCGTAATGCTCCTTCGCCACTTTCACCAGCGTGCTCCAGTTCTCCGGAACCACATTCGAGCTGTCCAGATTAAACGGATTCACCGCCGTAATCTCACAGAGGCCTTCCACCTCCGGAATATAAGACAATAACTCCTCCGGCGTAATCTGCGGAGTCAAACCATTTTCCGTCTTCTTCGAAGCGATTGTGCCACCGGTTGCGATAAATAAAATCTTTTTCAATGTAAATCACTCCTGTTTTCTCGTTTGGTAAGAAGTTTTCTTTATCTTAGCAGACTTTTTCGGCGGTGTAAATGATGAATTTGGAAATCGAGAAACCAATCCTTTCCATTGACGCAAAAAATTCCGTTTGCTATACTGAATTTTAGACACAGAAAATCCTTATCTACGAATTTTACATTCAGAAAGCCAGGCTTCCTATGAATCATGAAAATCATCCCGGTCATCCATATCTTTATTCTTTTCTTCTTGTTTTCGGTCTGACGCTGATCTGCGCTCTGCTTGCGGGATCTTCGTATCGATCGGAGCGTGAAAAACAGGAAGTTGCCGAACAGCGCAGAATCCAGGAGCTGCATAATAAATTTCTGACTCAGAAAGATTAAACACATGTTAAACATACGTGAAACGCCCTTTACCGGCTACGCCTTCAGCAGCACCTTCTGCCCGCAGACCGGGATTTCCTCGAGATACTTAAAATACCACTTCTTCCTCCGCGCCGAATACCGCACCACCACCGGAATCCAGCAATTTTCCACTTTCAGATACACATACTGCCCGGAAGCCACTTCCACCTCGCCGTTCTGCTGCTCTACAAATGCACGGTTTTTCTTTATTTTTACAATGCCTTTCGTCATAATGATCATCCTTTCTGAACGGGTTTGAAAAGATACTCTACCTGTATTGTATGCAGAGGGAATAGGAAATTTCCACTTTTCAGGGGCAAAAAAACAGGACACGGGATTCCCCCATTGTCCTGTTCTCCTTTTATCACACACCTGCTTACCCCCTCAGCATCGTTCTGCTGCCAAACTTTATCGCTCGAATCAGAACAGCTGCCCCAGCAGTTTCAGCTTTTCCTTTTTTGGGAATGCGGCTTCAAATTTTTCAAAAGCTTCCGGGTTCTTCTCACAGCTAAAACTCCAACGCCAGCTGCACGGCCGTTTCATCAGAATCCGCCAGCTTACGAAAAATCGCCGCCATATATTTCAATGGTCCGCCCGCCAGATAATCATGATGAAGCTGCGCAAGTTTTGGATCGCGGTATTGTTCCAGCATCAGCATTTTGCGAAAATTGGCAGAGAATGTTTCTTTCGTCCAATGCTCAAACTGCGCCATGCTGTAATCATGAATCTGTGCAATCGGGGTCTGCAGATAGAAGTGTAATGGGGTCTGGTACCAATGTGCAGCTCCTCGGTGTCCAGAAACGCATCCTTGTGATCGACTCTTCCGGCTTTCCGGATCTGGCCTGTCTGTGCTTTTTTCAGGCAGCCACATTCCCGGCAGCCCGACTCACTGATTATCGTAACACGTAACCTCTCTTTGTGAAACCCCGGAGTCAAAAGCAAAAAATCTCAAAACCAGTTGCTCTTGTTCTCCTGGTTTTGAGATTTTTTATGCTGTGTATCTTTTATTTTTCACCCGCCATCGGCTGATGGTCTGCAATTTTCAGAAAAACAAATCCAAGCGCAAAGAAAAACGCCAGACATGCAACCGCTACGTTGATCGTTCCTCCCGCCAGCTTTACAACTGCAATGACTACAGATCCAAGGAAGGAAGCGCCCTTGGCAAAAATATCGTAGATTCCAAAATATTCTCCCGAATTCTCCGCCGGAATAATTTTGGAATAATACGACCGCGACAACGACTGAATTGATCCCTGAAAGCATCCCACTCCAAATGCCAGAATCGCAAAGTGCACCAGCGTCCGCAGTGTCAGCGCATAGAGGCAGATGACAAAATAGCCTGCAATGCAGATCAGAATCAGGGATACCGTATCTTTTTTCCGCGACAGTTTTGCAAAAAACAGAGATCCTCCAAAAGCGACAACCTGCGTGGCAAGCAGGAAAACAACCTGTCCGACCGTATTCAGGTTCAGATCGGTTCCGATGTTGATGCAGTTGTCAATGATAGTTCCGACCCCGTCGATATAGAGAAAGAATCCAATCAGAAAGAAAAATACTTTCCGGTCCGAAACTGCGATTTTTTTCAGTGTCCCGAAAATTTTTCCAAACGTCTGACCGACGGTAACCGTTCTCATTTCCACGTAATTCTTCTGCCGATACTCCTTCAGCAACGGCAGCGTCACCACCAGCCACCAAAGAGCCGTCACGCTAAAACCGATCATCTTGGAGACAAAATCCGGCAGCACCCCGACCATATCCGGCCCCAACACGTAAGCAATCAATGCTACAAGAAACGGAATGCAGGATCCCAGGTATCCCCACGCATAGCCATAGGAGGATACCTCATCCATACGTTCCTCCGTCGTCACGTCATTCAGCATGGAATCGTAAATCGTCAGCGATGCATTATAGCAGACTCTTGTCACAATGTAAATGACCAGAAACAGTACCCAGCTCGTTGCAACGCCATTCAGCACACATCCTGTGATGCCAAGACCTGCCGTTGTGGTAAAAAAGATCTTTTTCTTATCCTTACGATCCGCCAGCACTCCGCAGACAGGACCGATCAGTGCCACCACCACCGTAACAATGGAAATGGCAATCGAATAATACGCCGTCGCCTGATCCGAACTGATTTTTCCCGGCCCTGTACCGATTGCCAGACTCTTAAACCAGATCGGAATCAGCGAACAGGCAAGCATAATAAATGCCGAATTTCCCACATCATATAAAACCCATGCAAACTCCTGCTCCGTCAGATTTCGAAACACTTTTGTCCGATGAAGAGCCCGAAACAGACCACTCATACTACAATCCCCACTTTCTTTTATTTTGTCATGCAGTATCAGTGTAGCATAGATTTCTTGATATTCAAAGTATTTTTTGTATGAAAACAGGCAAAATCATTTGCGAAACGCCAGTTTTCCAATCCTTCCATGATCCGCCGGAAATTTCACAGCAGATCATTTCGATTTCTCAGATTAATGCCGGTGTCTGCGCCAAAACGGAAAGAATCGCAATCACCGCAAAAATCACAGCAGCTGCCACTGCAGCAATCATAATTTTTCTTTTCATAGCATACCTGCTTTCTCTATCATGTTTGCGGAATATTTTGTTTTCGTAATCATATCTTTTTTCCTAAAGACATTATACCCTATGCATAGGAATACATCAAACTTTTCCAGTCCAGGCCATTTCCAGACAGCTTTTAAAAACAGTCTGGCATGACTCCAAACGATTACAGGCGCAGGCGGTCATAACCGTCTGCGCCTGTAATCGTTTCACTTTTTTTTGCAGATGTTTTATAAGAATCTGATTCCTATTTTTTTATTTCTCTGCTATACTTATGCTAAGATACCAGACACGCTCTTGCACCTGCCTGGCAGTCCGTGCATTGAGAAAAAATAAGAAAGCAGAGGATCAAAGAGATGACGAAAATTCCAAACAGACTTCACAAATACGTGCCATCTATGCTGCTGTTTCTGCTGTTTGAAGCAGTGGCAGTTACGCTGTGGCTCACAAAGGACAATTTTTTCTATCTGCTGAATTTCAGCTACATCGGAGCCTGCCTTGGGCTTGGAACAGCACTATTTACCGCCGGAAAACGGTATGCTCGGCATTTCGTCCAGTTGGCGGTGGGCAGCTATATGTTGCTGTACCTTGGCGTGATTTCCCGTGAAAATATGCAGATCGAAGGGTTCTGGTACTACCTGTTTCTCGGCGTTTTCGAAGCAGCAACTATCCACTACGCGGTTGCAAAAATTTTCGGACCGTTGCTTTTTGGGCGTGGCTGGTGCGGTTACGCCTGCTGGACAGCTATGGTGCTGGACTTTCTGCCCTACAATCAGCCGCAGAAGCCACGAAAAGAAAAGCTGGGCTTCCTTCGCTATGTGATGTTTCTTCTGTCTCTGGCGTTGGTGTCCGGGCTGTTTCTGATGCAGGTGGCACATCTGGAGCAAATCATGTTCTGGCTTTTCCTGGCCGGAAATGCGCTTTATTACCTTGTCGGTATTGTGTTCGCCTTCCTGTTTCAAGATAACCGGGCATTCTGCAAGTACCTGTGTCCCATTACGGTTTTTCTCAAACCTATGAGCTATTTCTCTCTTCTGCGCGTCCACTGCGATGAGGATAAGTGCGTCCATTGCGGGAAGTGTCTGCAGGTCTGCCCCATGAACGTGGAGGTTAATAAGGAAACCCGTAAGCGGAAAAACGGAACAGAGTGTATTCTCTGCTATGAATGCACGAAAGTTTGTCCCTCAAAAGCACTGCATTAACCGTTTTCCTCTTCCGTAAATTTATTCCTCACTTCGGCCGTCAGATCATTTAGTTCAGCGAAAACATCGCGGCAATTTTTCGGGAACTGATTTTCACCGAATGCTTCTATCTTCTCTGCCCATTCTCTAGATTCCGATGAATTTCTCTCCGCGGTATTTCCGGTCTGGGAGAATGGTAAGTCCTGCCTCCGATAGCGTCTCCTCATCAAATTCGTATTCTTTTCCCAGCATAAGCTGTTCGATAAACTCCTCGGACAGATAATAAGCTCCCACATCTGCTTTCCCCCGGAAGATTCTGATACTTTTATAAATCTTTTTCCGGACTCTGGCCTCTCTTCCCTTACTGAATATCGTAAAAAGGATCAGCGCTGCCACCAGACCAATTATAAGACAGATCGGCAGTATCAGCGGCGACAGAGACTCATGAGGCAAATCCTTCTCGGAAAACGGATTGTCATCCCTGGCCCTTGTAATCATCTGATCACAGTCTGCCGCATAAAGCTGAAACGCAGCAGCATAGTTTCCGGCGGAAAGATCCTCCTTCATTTACATAATTTTACCTGATTTTTCATGAATCGTATATACTAATAGTTGGAAATTCCCCCTGTTATAACAAAATTCCAATCATTATCATACCATATATAGTACATTAATGATTGGAATTATCTATATCTTCTTTTAGCATTCTACTGCTACCTTAATTACACCATCCCGCTTACCTTCAAAGAGTTCATAGGCTTCCTCTATCCTTTCTAAGGGATAGGTATGGGTGATAAGCGGCTCTGTGTTCAGTTTTCCCTCTGCAATCAACCGTAATGTTTCTTCACAGTCACAGCCATCCACTCCTCCGGTTTTAAAGGTAAGATTTTTTCCATACATATCCGGAAGCGGCAGGATCTGTGCCTGATCATAAAGAGCAACCACCGTCACCAGACCATTGGGTCTCGCGCATTCCCAGGCCAGACGGAAGGTAGCTTCCGCCCCCGCAACCTCCAGCACAACGTCAGCTCCCCCATGATCGCTGTTTGCCCGTACAAACGCTTCACACTTCTCCGGAGAAACCAACAAAATCTCCGGATAATGCTGTCGGATAAACTGCAGACGATTTTTATCCTTTTCACACACAATAATCCGTCTTGGTTTTTTCAGCATTACCGAAAGCAGGGTACAGATACCGGTGGGGCCGGCTCCGATGATCAGCACCGTGTCCTGCTCTGAGATCTCTGAAATACGCGCTGCCCAGTAACCGGTAGCCAGAACATCGCCCACCAGCAATGCCTGTCGATCCGTAACGCCATCCGGAATCTTATTCAGTCCCTGATCTGCAAAGGGTACACGCACATATTCCGCCTGGCCGCCATCGATCCGGCAGCCCAGCGCCCAACCGCCATTTTCATCTGTACAGTTATTCACATACCCTTTCTTGCAGAAAAAGCATTCACCGCAGAAGGTCTCCACGTTTACTGTCACCCGATCTCCCGGTTTTACCCTGGTAACTGCCTTTCCAACCTCTTCCACAATCCCCACCATCTCATGGCCAACCGTGATCCCAGGTACTGCCCGCGGAACGCTGCCATGCTTGATATGCAGATCGCTGGAGCAAATGCTGGCGAGTGTCACTTTGACAATAGCATCCCGCTCCTGCATCAGGGTCGGTTTTGGCTTCTCTCTTAATTCGAATTTTCCTTTTGAAACGTAGGTATACGCCTGCATATTTCTATTTTCCTCCACGTTTTTTATAATCCTCGTCTATACGTTTTTTCCAGTCTGCATTCAACGGGGCACTGCACCGGACAGAGCTGATTGCTTCGCTGACCACTTCATAATTCAACGCAGTTCCTTCGCTGTCGCACTGATAGTTGACTGCACGGTCTGCACCGATTCCGAACTGGCTTGCAGTCTCTACCGCGTCAATATTTGCACCGAGGAACAAAAACTCCCAACCGTATTTCGCTTTCTGCCGCTCGATCATCTGCTTCACTTTTTCGCTGTCATACCGGCGGCTGGCATTTTCCATTCCGTCCGTAGTGATTACAAACATGGTATGCTCCGGGACATCTTCCGGTCGTGCGTACTTATGAATATTTCCAATGTGATGAATCGCACCGCCGATGGCATCTAAGAGTGCCGTGCATCCGCGAACCGTATAATCCCGGTCAGTCATTGGTCGGATGTCCTTTACATCTACACGGTCGTGCAGGACTTCACTCACATTATCAAACAGTACCGTTGAAATCAGTGCTTCGCCCTCTGTTTTTTTCTGCTGCTCAATCATGGAATTGAATCCGCCGATGGTGTCCCGTTCCAGTCCGTTCATGGATCCGCTGCGGTCTAAGATAAAAACGATCTCTGTTAAATTCTTTCTCATATGCTTATCCTCCTAAAAGATCTCGCCCTTACGGGCTCGCTGTCGCAGTATTCGCCAAGGTTTCGAGCAAGCTCGAGCTTTGGCTCATTCCTCACGCAAATGACTGCTCGATTTCGTACCTTACAGCCATAGTATAGCGATTTTCTTTTGCGGAGTGGTCGCATGGAAAGCGACATTTCTTTTTCCTTATGCTCCGATCAGACTCTGGTCAAAGGCAAACAGTGCCTCGTTAATTTCATACACATTATAGTTTCCCCGTTCGACAAAATATTCTACAATGATGTCAAATTTACTCGAATGGGACAATGTGAATCCTGCCTTGCCGAGCATCTCCTGCATCTGGGCAAGCGGTAGCTCCAAAGCGAGGGCAAATGCCAGCACCGTAGGTTTGGATGGCTTATAGAATCTATCCGAACGGATTTTTGAGAAGAGCTTCCTGTCAATATTTGCTTTCTTGTAGCACTGTGCATCCGTCATACCGCTTTCCTCAATCTTTCGAAGCAGCATTTCTGAAAAGCTCTCATCCATCTGCCCCAGCGCCTCTTCCAGAGACTGACTACTGCAGGATTTACAGATTGCTTCGGGCGGCAGCGGGACAGATGCAGCTTCAAAGCAGGATTCCTCTTGCCATGCTTCGGAACACCGACTCTGTTCTGCCCTCCTGTCGGTATGTTCTTCCACATACCTGTCATCTATGTACACTGCGATGTCATCAAACAGCTTTCCGCTAATCTGATATGTCTTTCGGTCAAAAATAACGATATAGACCATCATCTCGTTTTCCAGCAGAAATTCGCTGATGGTATCGACTGCAACCTTCAGAGCCTGGTCTTTTGGATAGCCGTAAACACCGGAGGAAATCAGCGGAAAGGCTACAGACTGACAGCCATTTTCTTTCGCCAGATTCAAAGATGTCCGATAACAGGATTCCAGAAGCTCCTGCTCCCGATGCCTGCCATCCCTCCAGCGCGGACCGACTGCGTGGATCACATATTTGCAGGGCAGGCGGTATCCCTTTGTAATTTTTGCACTGCCGGTTTCGCAGCCATGCAGCGTACTGCATTCTGCAAGCAGTTCCGGTCCGGCCGCACGATGAATGCAACCGTCCACACCACCGCCGCCCAAAAGGGACGTGTTGGCAGCATTGACGATTGCGTCAACGTTCATTTTTGTAATATCGTTTCTGATTATTTGCAACGGCATGAAGCACCCCTCCCATTCGTTCAGCAGTTGAAAATCAACATTAGTAAATAGAATATCCCCTAACATAAGCTTCTTTAAAAACACTTTGATTCTTGACTCCAGGAACTTTATCGAGATATTCCATGTCATTACTTGCAATCTTAACTCTTTTTAAGTTAAGATGCAATATTTGAGTTAAAAGTAGTTGAAAATCAACATTATTAAAAATCATTTTCGAAAAAAGTCCGGTGTAGCATGAGCATTACACCCACACTGCACCGGACATTCCATAACGCATTATCTGATATTTCTTAGCTAAAGTAGTCGGGGATTTTTCTATCATACCTAAAAATTAAGCGCTTAATTTTATGCTAATGTGATTTACTGTGGAATCTGTGGCATTCCTGATCCATCTGCTCCAGGGATCGGTGGCATTGCCTGAAATACTGTCGCAAGTTCTTCAACTTCTCCGGCTTTAGACCACTGAACCATACCCGCTTTCCATACTAAACTTTCTTTATTAAACTGGTTTCGCAAACACGTTGCTGCGTATAAAAAGTAAATATCCAAATCTTTTTGAATGATTGGAAGTCCTTATGCGGTGATGCGGAGTATTTTCATAGGTTGCACTCCTATAAAAACGGATTCTCCATTTTTATTTTCTTGCAATCTTGTTATATGCCAAAATTCAGAAAACAGCGACGAATTTTCCGTTTTTATTTTCCGAATTGCTATTGGCACTTCCTCAACAGCAACTGGCTTCAGGGGTATATGAAAAACGCAAATTATATCATGTACGGTGTTTCCGCACATGATACAGCACATGATCCATCATAATCACGACCTATGATGCACACATTCAATAGGCTGTTTCTCCAAAAATAATTGTGAACTTTTCTGTGAATTTTGTGTCTAATAGATTGACTATGCAATGCAATCAACATATAATATAAGTGCAATAGCAAGGAAAGGAGTTGACATTCATGGCTACCACAACTAATTTCAGTGTCCGTATGGACAGCGACATCAAGAAACAGTGCGAAGCACTGTATGGTGAATTAGGCATCAACCTTACTACCGCTATCAATGTGTTTCTTCGCCAGTCGCTCCGCGTCGGCGGTTTTCCTTTTGATGTTCGTATGGAGCAGCCGAACAAGGAAACAATGGCAGCAATGCTGGAAGCAGAACGCATTGCTCGTGATCCTTATGTAAAACGCTACTCTGATGTAGAGGAAGCATTGAGGGCGTTAAAAGAATGAGCAAACATTTAGACGTTGTTTGGACAAATCAATTTAAGAAGGATTACAAGCTGGCGATGAAATGTCATCTTGATATTGACCTTCTGGACGACATCATTCGCAAACTGGCAAGCAGCGAACATCTTCCAGAAAAGAATAAAGACCACGCTTTAACCGGAAACTGGGTCGGGCATCGTGAGTGTCACATTCAGCCGGATTGGCTATTGGTCTATCGGATTGAGAATGATTTGCTCGTCTTGACACTATCCCGAACAGGAACGTACAGCGATTTATTTGGAAAGTAAGAAAATGCACTCGGTACAAACGCCGGGTGCATTTTTCTTTCCGCAGAAATGAAAAAGCACTCTATCATGGGCACAGCCAATAATAAGTCCTATGACGCAACCCATGATACCAACCCATGATAACTTAGAGGATGACCCCCATCAAGATATCCACCAAGTTAGCCACCAAGATTCTACGCCGGCAGCAGCTATATTGCTCCTAATACCCCCATCTCCAATTTGCCAAAAGTGAATCCTCCGGCAGCGAGGCAAACACATCATTCTCGACCGCACAGCGTAAAGAGTCTGTATTTCGTTTCAGTACATCCGATGCAGAAACAGCAGAAACCTGATATACACCTTCCTCCAGATGCTTAAAAACACATAATATGCCGCTTTATCTCAAATACTCCGTAAAGAATGAGTTAAGCTTTTCAAACGGAATGATCTCCATCTGATCGTAAAGGTCGGTGTGGTTTGCACCGGGTATGATGAGCAATTCCTTGTTATCGCCGGTCAGCTTGCTGTATGCGGTACATTCATTTGCCCTCTGGTCTAACTGGATTTCATAACTCCATGACCACCATAGAGATGGCCCAGACAGGCCGGAAGGTCTACTTGCTGCACGGAGAACTGGAACGGGGCGAGGTTCCTTTCTGCCCTGCGTGCGGTCAGAAAATGCACATCCATGGGAGCAGGATCACCATGCTCCGGCACCTGTGCTTTGGCTCCCGTCTTAGCGCAGTCAGCTTTGAGAAGCGGAGGTACCGCTGTCCTTGCTGCGGGCATACGGAGATGGAGAGCGTTCCCTTCAAGGCGGACGACCATAACATCACCCGTGAGCTGTTTCAGTTCACAAGGGATCTTCTGGCCTATGGGTTTACCAACAAGGAGGTATCCGAATTGACTGGCCTTGGTAAAAACACGGTGAAAGAGATTGATCTGCAACGGCTCAAGGACAAGTACACGGTGGACGGCAAAACCCTCAGAAAGCCTGAGAAGCAGGCTCGTTTTCTCGGCGTGGACGAGTTTAAGCTGCACAACGGCTACAAATACGCCTCCCTCATCATCGACATGGAGAGCGGACATATTCTGTGGCTCGCACACGGCAAGCGCAAGCGTACCGTCTATGACTTCATAGATCATGTAGACGAGGCTTGGATGGACGGCATGGAGGCTGTTGCCTGTGACATGAACTCGGACTTTCAGAAAGCCTTTGAGGAACGCTGCCCTCATATCCAGCCTGTTTTTGACTACTTCCACCTCGTCAAGAACTTCAACGAAAAGGTTGTTGGTGCCATCCGCAAGGACGAGGAAGCCGCTGAGGGCAAGGTCATCTCCCGTGGTGGAGAACTATTCTCTCAGCCTGTTGTTGTCCGCAAATCCGGCTATGTCCAGCGATACGAGGAACTTATCCGGCAAAACCAGCTTTTCTTTACTCTGGACATCATCAAGGACAAATTGGCAAATGCCTACAAGCAGACGGACGAGGCGGCCATGGCGGAGGAAATATCCGACATCATGGACATCTGCACCGTTAAAAGTATCGTTCATCATTTCTCCTCATTGGAACATGTTATAAGATATTTTTGTGGCGATGCCATGCCATTATTATGAGAGCAATGAGCATAGTGGCGGTTTCCGCAACAGGAAATGCAAGCCAGATTCCGTTCAGTTGGAATAATTTGTTCAGACACCATAAGGCAGGAACAAGGAAAAGCAGTTGTCTGCATAATTGAATCGCTATGCTGGAACCTACTTTTTCTGTCGCCTGAAAATAGGTGGCAATCATGGTAGAGAGACCGCAAAACAGATAGCTTGCCGCCATGATTCGCATAGCGGATATTCCAAAGGAGCGCATAGCTTCCGACGCTGTAAATAATTTCAAAAGCTGCGCCGGAAAGAAGTTGACGGTCAATGTTCCCAGTATCATCATACCGGAGACCAAAGCGGTTCCGTATCGGAAAGCGGAGTGCAGCCTATCTCTGTTTCCCGCACCGTAGTTAAACCGCATAATAGGCAAACAGCCCTGAATCAAGCCGTTTACTGTCATAACGACCAGCTGCTGCACCTTAAAATACGCACCGAAGAATGCAATCGCCGTATCGGAATACGCCACCAGAAACAGATTGACGAATGTCACCATAAACGAACTGAGGGCATTCATAATGAAAGATGGTAAGCCAAGGGCGAATATACGGGCAATCATCCACTTTTGTATATGAAATTCTTTGATCTTTATCCGCACTTTCTGCTTTTTGCCCAGCAGCAAGGCAAATGCCAAAATCATGGATAACAAATAGCCCGCAACAGTAGCCACCGCAGCGCCACGGATTCCCATAGCTGGAAAAACACCAATACCAAAAATTAGGAGTGGGTCAAATACAAAATTAACGACCACTCCTGCAATCTGGAACCACATAGGAGCAATCATGTTCCCAGTAGCCTGTATCATCTTCTGGATTGCGATATGCACCATGTTGGGAATTTGCATGAACGAACATACGCTCATATAGGCAAGACTCAACTGATAAATTTCTTCGTTATTGGTGAATGCCCTAAAGTAGGGTTTCATAATCAGTAATGACAGAAGATTGAGCAAAGCACCAATTCCAAAGGCCAGTAACAATCCATGTGTGACGGTAGTATTTGCCTCATTCTGCTTTCCCTGTCCAAGATACCCTGCAATCAGTACATTCACGCCAACGCCGATCCAGATAGATGTCGCATTCATCAAAGTTGTAATGGGAAACGACAGGGAAACCGCCGTCAAAGCATTTTCACTCAGCCGCGCTACAAACGCGCTGTCTATCAGATTATAGGAATATTGCAGAAACATAGAAATCAGCGGCGGTATCGACATTTGCCAGATGAGTTTTCCAACTGGCGCAACCGCCATTTTGTTATTTGTCTGCATGCTTTCCCTCTTCTCCACAAATTGTCCGAACATTATAGTCCTCCATTCTGCTAATACTTCCGAGATACAAGCAACAAAAAAGCCACACAACTATCACAAGATAGCTGTGTGGCAAAAAGATGACCGAATCCGGAAAAGTCCACTAAAATTTTGCGTTTATCATTATAGCGAACTTGAAGGAGACTGTCAAGCAGCACTCATTACGGAACTATGCAGAAGAGAGAAACTATATCTCTCTCCATGCTTATTAATACACATAAAGGTACATCGAAGCAAAAGGTTGAACTCTTCTCCCAACATAACATATGCCGAGAAAATTATTTCTTAATATTGATTCATGCTTTGGCACATAGCTGCCTTCTTTAAACTGTAACACGTAATTCGGCTGTTCCATTATTTGGCAAGCTTATCGATCCATGCAAACAATTCTTCCAGATCATAATCTCCGCTATGCGGTAATCCCCACGGCAATGAAAAGTCCACTTCATAACCTTTGTTCTTTAACATTGTTGCCAATATTACAGGAATCGCAATCAAAGTATCTCTGTCAAAAGCTCCATGACGGATTCTCCAGTTTTTTGTCGTATCGGTCATATTGACACCGATAGTGATCATGCTCTTATCTTCTGTTCAGCGTTAACCTCTAAAACGCTTCGCACTTCTTCAATCGCAAAACACTGACAGAATATGGCGGTGCCTCGTATACGAACTCTGAGGAAGCGCCATGCATATTCACGGTAATATTCTTCACCTTCTCCGGCTCTTCAAAGCTGTTTTCATCCCCTTTTTCACCGCTAAGAAGTGTTACGGTATAGTCGCTCTGTACCTGACAGTCCAGTGTAATGGAAACCGGATCCACATCTCCTGCAAAATTAACCGCCTTAATAATGATTTCGTCCTTGGTGTCAGTTACTACCGAAACAAAAGCAGGTCCGTAGGGAATCGAAATTTCCTTCTGAAGCTCACCATCAACATACAGGCGAATCTGTTTTCCGTCCGTTTCATATCCAAAGCGGTGATATTCTCCCGGTTTTACTGAAATAGCAAAGTCCTCAGTCAGCTTGTTGTCATGCATAAAGCCAAACTCTTCCAGTGAACATTGTCCTCCATTAACCTTCCAAAGGAACGGACGCACCAAAGCTGCATTCCATTCTTTTTCCACTCCGGCCGTAATCACGAGCTGCTCATCATAATAGGAACGAACCACCCTGGCACTGAATATACCCAACTCGAAGTAAGCATTTTCCTCAACAAAAATATCGGTCTCAAATCTTCCATAAGTCTGGTCTTCTTCTCCAAATACCACAAAGCTCTTGGTCTCATCAGCCCATTCCAGAATACTGTGAAATTCCTTTTTCTGCTCCTCATCCGGAAGCTGAAGCAGGCAGCCATCCTCTGTATCCTGCACATGTCCCATTAATTCATGAGTAATCTTTGCTTCTTCTCCATTCCAAATGGGATTTCTGAAGCGAAGTTCCTTATTGGATTTTAAAGATGCCATTCCGGTTCTCGGACGATAAACACGTCCTCCCTCATCTTCGGATCGCACCACATATTCTCCGCGATTTTGACCGAACATTTTCCAGACATAATAAGTAGGAATTCCAAAGCTCTGATGATTATTGAAACGAATCAGATTAGGATACCACGCTCTGTAATTTACATTTTCAAATAATGGAGCATAAGAGGCCAATGTTACGATATCCTGATTTTTCTCAATACCCATAAGGAAAGCCGCTTCTCCCAAAGCCGCATACAACTGTCCCATATAGTTGCCTTCGTTTACAGCCACCTCTCCTACAAAGATTTTTGGTCCCTTACGATCGTAGTCATCATAATAATTTACATGTTCTGCAAAGAACTCTGTTGTATTGTAAAAATGTTCATCCACGCACTCGGCAGGACAACCATTTTTCTCTACATGCTCATTGGCTATGGTTTTAATCTGGGGATACAGTTCCTTTACCTTCTTATAAATCATGTTGTATCGCTTTTCATAATCCGGACCCCAGTTTTCATTACCAATTTCCAGATAGGTCATTTTAAAGGGTTCCGGATGCCCCATAGAAGCACGAAGCCTTCCCCATTTGCTTTCCTTAGAGCCGATAGCATATTCAATGGCATCCAGTGTATCCTGTACCATTTCATCAAGAGCCTCTCCTTCCAGAAGGACACTCTTTCTTCCCTGACAGGTCATTCCGCAGTTACATACATACAGGGGCTCCATCCCCAGATCCTCGCAAAGCTGCAGATATTCATGAAAGCCAAGTCCTAATGTACTTCTGTAATGCCATACAAACAGCTTACTGGGTCTTTCCCATACCGGACCTACCGTATCCCGAAATCTCATCGCTGTGGACGGTGTCGTTCCTTCCACAATACAGCCTCCGGGAAAACGCATAAACTTTGGACTCATTCCCTTAAGCTTTTCTACAAGATCTGTTCTGAGTCCATGCCCCATGTAGGTATTGTCAGGCATTAGTGAAATAAATCCCAGCAGAATCTCTCCGCCTTCTTTGCAGGAAATAGTAAGCTGTGCCTCGTGACAATCCTCAGCTGCTGTCAGCTTCATGTCATATCTTGTATACTCCTGACCGGAAACCACCAGACTGTTTCCAGTCAGTACTTTTCCCTGGTATTCGATCGCTACGTCCAGTCCTATTTCTTCCTTTGCTTTTGCAAATAAATACAAAGAGTAACTTTCTCCAGCCTTTACGGATATACCGCAGTAACCGGTATTAGTCAGAGATCCGTCCTTTTCAAACTGTATACGCAGAGCTGCGTCCCGGTGTTCATTCAGGGTATCCGTCAGTTCCAGTTCCATCTTTGCATTGTGTGTATACCATGCCGGTATTTCTGTCTCCGGAATATTGTTGCCCTTTACCCAGCGGCATAAGCCTTCTCCGTTGCAAAACTCATCCAGCCATCCGGATACGGTTTTTACATGGATGCCATCCTCCTGCTGTATATAACCCTCCGGTAAAACGGAATCTTCGAAGCTTCTGTTTCGAAGCATTTCCGGATAAAGTCCTCCGTCTCCGGCACGGTTAATGTCTTCAAAAAAGATTCCGTATAAATCCCTGGCTGTCTCAAATCGTCTTTCCTTTGTTTTAATCTTTAACTTGCTCATTGTAGTCTCCTTTTTTACATTCCAAGAGTTTTGAACACTGCCTGTATATGCAATAACATAGATTATGATAACTCAAATGATCTTAATGCAGCATTTCCGTTACCGCGATAGGTCAGGTAAAGCGCCTGTATTCCATCCGGAATCGTAACCGGTGCGGTATACTTTTCCCAGACATTGGTATATTGAACCTCTAATGTTGCCAGTACCTCTCCATCCCATGCTGTCTTTACTTCAAAAGTGCCATCTGCATAGCCCCGGATCCAAATACTGATTTCACGAATATCATGGCAGTCAAAATATTTGAAGCCGATGGTAGTTGAATCTGTAATATTGGCAATATATCCAACTTCTTCGTCTCCATCCCTGCCGTCCTGCATTACTCGTGGAAAATTCCCTTCGCCCACATAAACTGATGGGGTATCGGTAAACAGATTACATGCAAGATAAGCGGGGTATTCTCCTTTACCCTCAAGCGGACCTCCATTTAAACCGCAGGAGGTAATTTTTACCTGTGGAATACTGCCGTCCGGCATAATCTGCAGCTTTTCAGCACATCCCTGTCTGCTGTACCAGGTATTATTGGTATGCCTGTGATAAAAAATGTACCAGTCCTCTCCGATCTGCACAATACTTCCGTGATTATTGGCACCGTAAGCTGTTGGCATATCTGCCGGCTTGTAGGTATCGATGTGCAGATCACAATTGCTGACAATAACTCCGCCATAGACAAAGTCCCTAGTAGGATTCTTGCTGGTGGCATAACATAATTCGTGCATTAATATGGATGAATAGACAAAATAATAGGTGTCACCTACTTTACGGATGGAAGGTGCCTCAAAAAACTCATGTCCCTCAAATCCGGTACCGGCACCATATTCACAGCCGGGGGCCACAAACACCGGAGCTTCCCTGATCGTCAGCATATCTGCTCCCAACACCGTAGCCATAGCTCCGGTACGGGATTTATCACCTTTTCCGCAAAATCCGGTATAAAGATATGTCACATCTCCTTCCGTCAGAACCCCCGGGTCAAACTGGGGCTCATCACCTTCCTTTTCGCCCAGACGTGTGCCATCTTCATAATGAACATAGCCATAAAATTCATACTTTCCTGCCGGAGTATCACATACAGCAACTGAAACTACCGAAACCTTGTCCAACACGTAATAAAGATAGTATCTTCCGTCCGGTCCCACCGTAACATCCGGGGCATACAGACACATTTTGCCTTCCGGGTTCAGCGGATCGGCTGTCTTCGGATAAATCACACCCTCATATCTCCAATTGCCCAGGTCATCGACCGGAGCTGACCAGCACACATAGTCTCCCATGCAGAAAACATATCCGTTAAAGTAATCATGGGATCCGTAAACATATACGCGATCGCCAAAAACATAAGGTTCTCCGTCCGGAATATACTCCCAGGACGGTAAATATGGGTTAAACGCTTGTTTTTTCACTTTGATATCCTCCTTTGCAAGCCTAATCCATGTACATTGTTTCATAAAGCAAATTACCGGGTGCTAGTTTAAGCCTTCAAGCTGACCACACGATCATAGCCATATCCTCGATCCGGATTCACTTCCTTTATGGCATCAAAGGTTCTATGGAACAGCTTAAAATATTCCTGCATATCCGCATTTTCCCAGAAGCCGCAAAGATTGGGCTCGTTCCATACTTCAATGGGCCATTGAATAACTTCCTCTTCTAAATCATGTTCCTATGCAGTCACGCATCAGATGTCTGACCGCTGCACGATCCGCAGCTCTGTGATGACGATTACCATATTAATCTGATACTATCACATTGATTTAAAATTTCCAATGATTTATACTATAAGAAAATTGATATATCCTCTGATGTATCAGAACGGAGATTCCAAATGACTGAAATTGAATTTGTCGGCTACAGTGCCGTTCACCCCTCAGATTTTATATATGATGTTCCGAATGGCTTTACAGGCTATCTTCTGCTTCTTTTCGACTCTCCCTCGGAGCTGCTCATAGACGGAAGACTAATGCGGACAGCCGCCAATTCTGCTATTCTGTATACACCAGGAAGCAGGATTTATTACCGTGCTGCCGGTGAAGAATACCGGAATGACTGGATTCGTTTTCGTTCCGATCACTCCTTCGTGAAGCTGTTTCCGTTAACAAACACCCCATTTCCCGTAACAGATCCGGAATACTGTCATCAGCTTTTTAAATTACTAACCTGGGAGTCCGCCTTTTTCTCCTCTGAAAGCGAATCAAACATTACTCACCTGCTGCGGGTTCTGTTCTCCAAATTAAGAGAAGGAATCCAGAATGAGTCCCCGGGTATTCACGATCATGAGCTGGTTGCATTGCATAAGATGATCTACAATAATCCTCAGCTTCCATGGAATATAAACATGATGGCTGCGAAGCTTCACTTAAGTCCCAGTCATCTTCAGACTCTCTATCACCGCAAATTTGGCTCCTCCTGCATGGACAATGTCATCGAAGGACGTCTGCGCCGTGCACAGGATTTATTAGAGTACAGCGAATACTCCATCCGCGACATTTCCGAGCAATGTGGTTATAATAATGTAGAGCATTTCTGCAGACAGTTCCGTCAGCATAACGGCTGTACCCCTGGACAATACCGGAAAAATGCATCAGCGGGAAGCAACAAAAGACTTCTCACCCACAATACCCTGGGAGGAAGGGAGTTTGAGAAGATTAATCGAAATCATCTGGTTGCGGAATCTTTTCCGTAAGTTCTCCTCCACTGGCATACATTCTTCCAAGACCGCATAAAATTTTATCAGAACATGTATAAATTCTTCTTTTTCTTCTTTTTCCCATTGCAAATCCCCCATTTTCCTGTATGATAGAGATAGATTAACAGTAAGGAGGCATACAGTTATGTTGCAGATTAAAAATCCGGTTTTGCCGGGATTTAATGCAGATCCATCCATTATCCGTGTGGATGATACATATTACATTGCGAACTCTACGTTTGAGTGGTTTCCGGGAGTTCGTCTGCACGAGTCAAAAGATTTAGTACATTGGAATCTTCTTCCATCCGCATTGTCCACGACGACATTGCTTGATATGAAAGGAAATCCGTCATCGGGAGGTATCTGGGCGCCGGATCTTTCCTATGCAGATGGAAAATTCTGGCTGATTTATACGGATGTAAAAGTAACCGAAGGACCGTTCAAAGATATGATCAATTATCTGACGACGGCAGAAGATATCCGCGGACCATGGTCGGATCCGATCCGTGTCAATGGTGTGGGATTTGACGCATCGTTGTTCCATGATGATGACGGACGCAAATACCTTGTTCAGCAGACATGGGATCATCGCGAATACCACCATGCTTTTGACGGTATTACAGTGACAGAATTTGACACAGAGACAATGAAATTAAAACCGGAGACAGCACGTACGATCTACGCCGGAACGGACGTCAAACTGGTTGAGGGACCACATTTGTATAAGATCAACGGATATTATTATCTGTTTGCTGCACAGGGTGGAACCGTTTGGACACATCAGGAAGTAGTAGCTCGTTCAAAGACGTTAGATGCGTTGAGTTTTGAGACAGAGCCTGGCGATCCGTTTATTACAAACTTTGATACGCCGGAACTTGAGATCCAGAAGCAGGGACATGGTGCTCTCGTAGAGACTCCCGGCGGTGAGTGGTATTATGCAAGTTTGTGTGGAAGACCGTGGCACCACGAAAATGAAAGTTCGACCGACCCACGCGGCTGGTGTCCGCTTGGCCGTGAGACGGCAATTCAGAAAGTATACTGGGATGAAGAAGGCTGGCCTCGTATCGAGGGCGGACATGGCGGAAAAGTGCTTGTGGATGCGCCGAAAGATGCAATCTTGACAGAAGCACCGGCAGATCATTCGATGCATGATGAATTTGACACACCAAAACTTCATGATGAGTGGAATACCCTCCGCGTACCATTTACCGAGGAAATGGGTACGACAGGGGATGGCAGGCTGACATTGGTCGGAAAAGGATCCCTCTGCAATAAGCATGAGCTTTCGTTGGTGGCAAAACGCTGGCAGGCATTTAACTTTGATGCCGAAGTGAAAGTGAAATTTGATCCGTTCAACTATCAGCAGATGGCTGGATTGACAAATTTTTACAATGATAAGCACTGGTCATTCGCTTTCGTTACGTGGAATGAGAAAAATGGCCGCGTGATCGAAGTGGCAGAGTGCAATCGTGGCGGATATCGTTCGTTCCTTCGCGACGATGCGATTCCGGTACCGGATGATGTTGAATTTGTATGGCTTCGCACAAAAGTAAGAAAGCAGTCTTACAGCTACGAGTATTCCTTTGACGGAAAGAACTATACAGAGATTCCGGGCACACTGGATGCCGCTGTATTGTCCGATGATTACGTACTCCAGTCATACGGTGGATTCTTCACCGGAGCATTTGTCGGCATGGCATGCGTGGACTACTCCGGATACGATCAGACAGCAGAATTCCGCAGTTTTGACTATAAAGAACTGGATTAATCAATAGCAAGAGCCTTTTTTAAACCAGGCTCAATCAGATGGCTGGCGATGCCGCAGAGGATTCCGGGAAAAAGGACGAAAAGTCCGGGAACCAGGAAGACGATGAGGCAGGCGCCGGCCATTGTAAATAATAAGATGAAAGTTTCTTTGATGTGACCTGCCATCAGGCGCACGGAGAGCAGAAGAACTGCCGGAAATGAAGTGCGCAGATGTGAGCGGAAGTTTGTGTGTGACCGCGCGAGATACAATGATAAAGCGCCGTCAAAGAAGCCCCTGAAGTGTATGGTATAGTCATTTTGAAAACGCTGAATTTCTGTTATCATACCATGAAATGGATAAATTAGAAGAGGAAACCTTATTCTTTGTATTTTCGTATAATAATCATATAACTTATAAACAATAAAACAGCTGCGCTGGTCCAGGCACAAATTTCCGC